>OGHJ01000092.1_pt1 | contig 150393 bp, 178 predicted proteins | sample 1571351 | NCBI WGS metagenome assembly OGHJ01 (sample SAMEA2582037, study PRJEB24529) | metagenome | biome: Human gut stool | place: China | collected 2011 | reverse complement strand
GAAGATTTTCCGCCAGGAGGGCTGGCATTATGAGATGGAGTCGGCGGACAGCCCGATCACGGTAAACGGTGTCGTTTACAATGAGATGAAGGGTGCATTTTCTTCCCCGGAGGGCGTGCTTGACCGCTACACGCAGAACACGCTTTACCCGGATACCTGCTATACGCATGAGTCCGGCGGCGCCCCGGAGGTTATCCCGGAGCTGACCTATGAGGATTTCCTGAATTTCCACCGCAAATTCTACCATCCGTCCAACAGCTTTATCTATCTGTACGGAAATATGGATATGGCAGAGAAGCTGGACTGGCTGGATCGTGAGTATTTAAGCCACTATGACCGTCAGCCGGTGGATTCTGAAATTCACTACCAGAAGCCGTTTGACGCGCCGAAAGACCGTGAGATCTTCTATCCGATCACTGAGGATGAGCCGGAGGATCACGCAACTTATCTGTCGGTCAATACGGTAGTAGGCGACGATCTCGACCCGATTCTCTACATGGCATTTCAGATCCTGGAGTATGTGCTTTTGGATGCGCCGGGCGCCGTTTTAAAGAAAGAACTCATCAGCGCCGGGATTGGCCAGGATATCCTGGGAAGCTATGAAAATGGTATTTTACAGCCATATTTTTCTGTCATTGCGAAAAATGCGGATGGCAGCCAGAAAGAGGCATTTTTAAAGACTGTCAAGGGAACGCTTAAGAAGCTGGCAGATGATGGCATCAACCAGAAGAGCCTGATGGCGGGCATCAACTACTATGAATTCCGCAGCCGTGAGGCGGATTTCGGCAACGCGCCGAAAGGATTGATGTACGGCTTGCAGTGTTTAGATAGCTGGCTGTACGGCGGCGATCCGCTGATGCACCTGGAATATGAGGAGACATTTGCATTCCTCAAAAAAGCAGCAAAGGAAGGATATTTTGAAGAACTGATCCGCAAATATCTCTTAGATAACCCGTTTGAGGCGGTGATCACGGTCAGCCCGAAGCGGGGACTGACGGCGATCGAGGATGAGAAGCTGCGTGAAAAGCTGGAAGCATATAAGAAGAGCCTGGGCGCGGAGGAGATTCAGGCGATCGTGGATGGCACGAAAGAGCTGAAAGAGTATCAGGACACCCCGTCCCCGAAGGAAGATTTAGAGAAGATTCCGCTGTTGAAACGCTCAGATATCCGCAAAGAGGCGGAGAAATTTATCCTGACCGAGCGCGAGATTGGCGGAACCAAGGTGCTGGCACATGAGCTCTTTACCTCAGGCATCGGTTATCTGCGCGTGATGTTCCGTACCGACCGTGTACCGTCCAGAGATCTGCCGTATGTGGGACTTTTGAAAGCAGTGCTTGGATTTGTCGATACGACGAAACACACATACAGCGATTTGTCGGATGAGATCAACTTAAATACCGGCGGTATCACGCTCAGCGTCAGCTCCTATGCGGACAGCCGGAAACAGGGCGCGTTTACCGGTATTTTTACCGCGAGTGCCCGGGTGCTGTGCGAGAAGCTGGACTTTGGATTTTCAGCGATCGCGGAGATTCTGCTTGATTCAATCCTTGATGATGAGAAACGTCTCGGCGAGATTGTGGCGGAGACGAAGTCGAAGAGCCAGATGCGTTTAAATCAGGCGGCACATTCAGCAGCAGTGATGAGAGCCAGCTCCTATTTTTCGGCAGAATCGGCATTTGACGACTGCACGGGCGGAATCGGCTTCTACCAGTTCCTTGAAGAGACGGCAAAGCACTTTGAGGAGAAAAAGGGCGAGGTGATCGCGAAATTAAAAGAGACGGCGGCACGTCTGTTTACGAAAGAAAATATGCTGATAAGCTACACGGCAGCAGCCGACGATCAGGCAGGGCTTGAAGCAGCGCTTCCGCTTTTAAAAGAACGTCTTCCACAGGGCGACGGAACCGTTTATCCGTTTGAGTGGAAAAAAGAGAACTTAAACGAGGGATTCATGACCTCCTCCCAGGTCAATTATCTGGCGCGCTGCGGCAATTTCGTGGAGAAAGGGCTGGCATACAAGGGCACGCTGCGGACGCTGAAAGTCATTCTCGGATATGATTATCTGTGGATCAATGTCCGTGTCAAGGGCGGCGCTTACGGCGTCATGAATGGAGCCGGACGGTTTGGCGACAGCTATTTCGTTTCCTACCGCGATCCGAACCTGCGCGAGACGAATGAGGTTTACGAGGGCATCGTGCCGTATCTGGAGCAGTTTGAGGCAGACGAGCGTGATATGACGAAATTCGTGATTGGAACCATCAGCGACCTTGATGCGCCGCTTCTGCCGCCGTACAAAGGCATTCGCGCCGACGCGGCCTGGTTTACCGGCGTGACGGATGCGATGGTTCAGAAAGAGAGAGACGAGATCCTGGCAGTTACCCCGGAGGATATCCGGGAGCTGGCGCCGATTATCAGGGCAGTGCTCAGTGAGCAGAGCATCTGTGCGATTGGAAATGCAGAAAAAGTCAAGGCAAATCAGGATCTGTTTAAGACGGTGAAAAATCTGTTTAACTAAATAAAATGTAAGTGAAAGGAAACAAGATGGCAAATACAGATACAAAAGAGTTTAAATCTGGCTTTGTGACCCTGATCGGGCGTCCGAATGTCGGCAAATCTACGCTGATGAACCACCTGATCGGACAGAAGATCGCGATCACATCTGAGAAGCCGCAGACGACCCGGAACCGTATCCAGACGGTTTACACGGACGAGCGCGGACAGATCATTTTTCTGGACACACCGGGTATCCACAAGGCGAAAAACAAGCTGGGCGAGTACATGGTCAATGTCGCAGAGAATACGTTAAAAGAGGTTGACGTGATTCTCTGGCTGGTAGAGCCGACCACCTTCATCGGGGCAGGCGAGCGCCACATTGCAGAGCAGCTTTCGAAGATCAAGACGCCGGTCATTCTGGTTATTAATAAAATTGATACGGTCAAATCGAAGGAAGAGATTCTGACCTTTATCGCGGCATATAAGGATATTTTGAATTTTGCGGAGATTATCCCGGTTTCGGCTCTCAAAGAGATGAATATCGAGGATGTCAAGAGCAGTATTTTTAAATATCTCCCGGCAGGTCCGCAGTTTTACGATGAGGATACCGTCACCGACCAGCCGATGCGCCAGATCGCAGCGGAGCTGATCCGCGAGAAAGCGCTTCGGATGCTGGACGACGAGATCCCGCACGGCATTGCAGTTGTCATCGACCAGATGAAAGAGCGTCCAAACGGCATCATCGACGTGGATGCAACGATCGTGTGCGAGCGCGATTCCCACAAGGGCATCATCATCGGAAAAGGCGGATCGATGTTAAAACGTATCGGAACCGCTGCCCGGATGGAAATTGAAAATCTGATGGACACGAAGGTCAACCTGAAACTCTGGGTTAAAGTGCGCCGGGAGTGGAGAGACAGCGATATGTATATGAAGAATTACGGATATAACCCGAAAGAAATTTAAGTGAGGGAAGGAAGGGCTGCATGCGAGATTTGATACAGACAACCGGAATGGTGCTTTATGCAGCCCCGGTCGGTGAATTTGATAAACGTCTGATTCTCCTGACGGGAGACCGCGGAAAAATCACGGCATTTGCCCGCGGGGCGAAGCGCACTGGAAGTTTGCTGCGTGCGGCAAGCCGGCCTTTCGCATTTGGAACCTTCACACTTTCTGAGACGCGGGATGCCTACAATCTTTATGGCGCGGAGATCGAAAACTATTTCGAAGGACTTGAACAGGACGTTGAGTGCGCCTGCTACGCCTCCTATTTTGCTGAATTCGCCGAATACTTCGGAAGAGAAGGTCTGGAGGCAAGAGAAATGCTGCGATTACTCTACCAGTCCTTCCGTGCCCTCCTAAAACCCGCACTCCCCAACAAACTTGTACAGCGTATCTTCGAGTTAAAAATCATGGTCATCAACGGCGAATACACCGAAGATCCACCCCTGCGCGCCGGAGACTCCGCACGCTACGCCTGGCAGTACGTCATCTACGCGCCGATCGAGAAGTTGTATACATTTCTTCTGAAAGAAGATGCATTTGCACAATTTGCGGCGAATGTGGAGCGGAATAAGAGGGCGTATGTAGATAAAAGTTTTCACTCATTGGAGATATTGCAGACGATTACATAACATACAACTATCCAGGGAGGAGCTGTTTATATGCCAGAAGCCAAATTCCACCAGAAAATCGCCTGGTTCAATTTCATCTGCTGCCTCATGGTCATCTGGACGCATTCCGGCAACGCGGATCTGTTTTTCCCGGAACTGGGGCAGGACGCACCGTGGTGGCATTTCCAGTACCCGGTCATGCAGGAAATTCTGCGGGTGGACATTCCATGCTTTATCATGCTGTCTGCCTACCTGTTCTACCGGAACTTCACGATGAAGCGGCTGGGAGAAAAATTAAATAAACGTCTGCATTCGCTTCTGGTTCCGTACCTGCTCTGGAATACTATCTACTACGTGGCGTATGTGGCGGCGAGCCGGATTCCGGGACTGCAGACGATCGCCAACCGGACGGATCTGGTGATTACGCCGTCGGGCGCATGGCAGGCGATCACCAAGTACACCTTCAATCCGGTGTTCTGGTTCATGTACCAGATCATCCTGCTGGTGCTGCTGGCACCGGTGCTGTATCTGTTTCTGAAAAATATCTGGACCGGCGCGGCATTTCTGCTGGTGCTACTTGTGGCACTTTTCAAGGGAGTGGCGCTGCCGGAGCTGAATCTGGACGCCCTGATTTATTATTCCTTTGCCGCCTATGCGGCGCTGCACGGGAGAAAATGGGCGGAGGCGGTATGGTCGTGGAAGCGGGCGGCACTGGGGGTGTGCCTGCTGGCAGTGGGAATCGTGCTCAGCAGGAGCTATTATACCCACTATTTTGTGCCGGGAATCGTTCTCTACCAGCTTCTGGCAGTCATCGGTATCTGGATGATGGTAAACGAGCGCTGGCTGGGAGAAGTCAGACCGTTTATGACCTGCACCTTTTTTATCTATGCGACGCACTTTGTGGTGGTCCGTTTCCTCAATAAGGCGGCGGCGCTGCTATTTCCGGGCAGCCAGCTGGTTTCGATGTTTATGTATGTGTGTATGCCGCTGCTTGCAGTGACACTCTGTTATCAGGCGGCGCGCGTGCTGCGGAGGTACCGTCCGGATATCTGGAAGACCCTGAATGGGGGACGCTGACAAAAAGCAGGATTTACGGTTGAAAGGCAGGTATCTCTGGAAACGGAAGTGCGAGTATGCGTTTTTTCAGGTCCAAGTCTTGAAAATACATAGAAAAGCAGGTATACTATAAAAACTTGGTTGTAGGAGCATTTTTGCGCTTGGGAGGAAGAGCAATGAAAAAAAGAGGATTTCTTCTGGCAGCGTGTACCGTGGGTGTGATGCTGTCCGGCTGTGGCTCACGGGAAACCGCCTTTTCCCCTTCGGAGAGCTGCGTATATGTGGCAAAAGACGGGGCGCTGTCGAGTGCTCTGGTGGAGCAGACCGGCGGTATTTCGGTCGATGAGAATGAATTAAAGCAGTATTTAGAGACGGCAGTGATTCATTTTAATGAAGAAAAAGGCGCCGGGGCGCTGGCACAGAACCAGAAAAATGCCGAGAGATTGCCGGCAGCATTGAAAAGTGTGAAGGCGGGAAAAGACACGGTGACTGCGATCTTTGATTATGCTTCCTTTGAAGATCTGAAAGCATTCGGAGAGACGAATGACAATGAGGACACCAGCAACTCCCTGACGACGCTGGAGGCAAAGCCGCTTTCGGAGGCGATTGCCGATGGATGGTTTTCCGAGGGTGAGCTGGTAAAGGCAGATGGAAGCGAAGCCGGAACGGATACGGTTCAGAATGAAAAGAGCGGCATGACAGTCCGGAGCGAGGGCGGTGCGACGCTGATGGTCGGCGGAAAAGTGCTTTACCGCAGTTCGAATACCGAGTTAAAAGACGATTCAACCGTCAGTCTGCCGGAAACAGGCACGGCTTATGTGATTTTTAAAAGATAAAAAACAGAATGATTGTTAAATTCGTCCATCTGCCAGATATCGAAAGAAGAGGCGGGGACGGGTACAATGATAAATGAATCAGGAGGACAAGACAAATGGAAAAGACGATGGACAAAATCGTGGCGCTCGCAAAATCAAGAGGATTTGTATATCCGGGTTCTGAGATTTACGGCGGCCTTGCCAATACATGGGACTACGGCAATCTGGGCGTAGAACTGAAAAACAATGTAAAACGTGCATGGTGGCAGAAATTTATTCAGGAATCCCCATACAATGTAGGTGTTGACTGTGCAATTCTTATGAACCCTCAGACTTGGGTAGCATCAGGTCATCTTGGTGGATTTTCTGATCCATTAATGGACTGCAAGGAATGTCATGAGAGATTCAGAGCAGATAAACTTATAGAAGACTGGGCAGATGAGAATTCATATGATCTCGGCGGCTCAGTTGATGGATGGACACAGGAACAGATGAAGAATTTCATCGATGAGAAGAATATATGCTGTCCTTCATGTGGAAAGCACAATTTCACAGATATAAGACAGTTTAACCTTATGTTCAAGACATTCCAGGGGGTAACTGAGGATGCTAAGAACACAGTATATTTAAGACCAGAGACAGCTCAGGGTATCTTTGTTAACTTCAAGAATGTCCAGAGAACATCAAGAAAGAAAGTACCTTTTGGTATTGGACAGATTGGTAAGTCATTCCGTAACGAGATTACACCAGGTAACTTCACATTCAGAACAAGAGAGTTCGAGCAGATGGAATTAGAGTTCTTCTGCAAGCCTGGAACAGACCTTGAATGGTTCAATTACTGGAGACAGTACTGCATAGACTGGCTTAAGGCACTTGGTATCAAGGAAGATGAGATGAGAGCAAGAGATCATTCACCAGAAGAACTCTGCTTTTACTCTAAGGGAACAACAGATATCGAATTCCTCTTCCCATTCGGATGGGGCGAGCTCTGGGGTATCGCTGACAGAACAGATTATGATCTTACACAGCATCAGACAGTATCTGGTGAAGATATGTCATACTTTGATGATGAAGCTAAGGAGAAGTATATACCATATGTTATCGAGCCTTCACTTGGTGCGGACCGTGTAACATTAGCATTCCTTTGCTCAGCTTACGATGAGGAAGAGCTTGAAGGAGGAGATGTAAGAACAGTTCTTCATTTCCACCCAGCATTAGCACCAGTTAAGATAGGTATTCTTCCACTTTCTAAGAAGTTAAATGAAGGTGCAGAAAAGGTGTATGCAGAACTTTCTAAGTATTACAATTGTGAGTTTGATGACAGAGGTAATATTGGAAAGAGATACAGAAGACAGGATGAGATTGGTACTCCATTCTGTATCACATATGATTTTGATTCAGAAGAAGATGGTGCTGTAACTGTAAGAGACAGAGATACAATGCAGCAGGAAAGAATAAAGATAGCAGATCTTAAGGCGTATTTTGAAGATAAGTTCAGATTTTAATTAATAAAAGAACGGAATTTAAATCGATAATTAAAAGGAAAGAATTATGCTGTGTACTAAATGTGGTCAGGAATATGAGGGCAGTCAGTGCCCAAGATGTGATGGACCTGTTATATTAGTTAACAACAGTGATTATCTTGCCAGAAGAAAAGCATATGAGGAGAAGCAGGCTTTGAAAGAGAGGTCTGCTTCTTCTGATAAAAAAGAGGAATCACAGAGTGACTATGGACAGGCATTAGCAAAACGCGTGCAGGCGATAAAGAAGCAGAGCAGAAACAAGACAGAAAGTAAGAAGCAGAGTCAGAACAGAAGCAAAGCGGACAGCAGAAAGCAGGGACAAAGTAGCGGAAAAACAGGTGGCAACAGGAATGGTAATCAGGAAAAGCCACAGATAAGAATTGCACGACATAAAGTAAACAAAAGAATGAAAATGATAGCGGCAGCGCTGATAGCAGTAGTGCTTATTGGTGTCGCAGCATTTGGAATATACAAGCTTGCAACTAAGAAGAATTATGCTCTTTATGTAAGCTACAACGGAAAGATATATGATATAGCAGGGCTGGACAGCAATTATGTGTGTGATGAAAGTGATGCAATATTTGCGGCAGACAGTAAGACTTTCTATACAGCACAGTGGCCGGAACAGATAGATTCAGGTAAGAATATCTTAAGCGTTGCGAGTGACAATGGAAAGTATTTTGTTACGGTAACATATGATGAGTCCAACTCGTCTGGCAGATATTCAATGTACATATGGAGTAAGGACGAATGTGTTCTTGTGTCAGAAGATAATCTGCAGAAAGAGATTATGTATATCTCTGATGACGGTCTTGTTATATACACGAATATTAATATTATTAATGACGAGGGTTCTACTAATGGAACAAGCCTTGCCATGAGCAGAGTCAAAGAAGTTAAGAAACAGCCTGAGGCACAGACAACTCTTATAGAGGGTAATCTTAATAAGGCATATGTGTATGAGTCAAAGCACCTGATAGTATGTCTTACTAATGCAGGCTCATTGTATACATATGATTATGAGAAAAAAGAAAAGCCGGTTTCAGTTGCAGATGCAGTTATGCAGTTATGGCCTGTGTCAGAGAACATGCCAGGTGTGTATACAGCGAATGCAGACAGCCTTAACACAAGAAAAGATGTGGATACATTGCTATATTCTAAGAGTGATGGAGTATATTATTACTCATGTAAAGATGCATCTGCGTATAAGATAGACAAGAAGACAGACAATGATGCAGATTATGTATTTGATAGAGACAATTCGCTTATATACAGAATTTCAGGTACATCAATGACATCAGCACTTATCAGAGAAACTAAAGTGAGTGAGTATGTGGATGTTGATTCTATGACTAAGGAAAAGAATTACATATATAATTCATCAGATGGTCAGATAGTGTATGTTAATGCGAAAGGACAGCTTCGAGTAGTTGATAACAACAAGATTATAGACATTGCGTCAGATGTTAATGCAGGTTCATTATCTAAAGTGTATAATAAAAGTAAGGCTTTAACATATGTTTCAGGCGGCAGGCAGTTCTATATGGATAATATTAAGAGTAAAGCTGTTGCAATTCTGGAATCAGATACAGTTACAGATACAGAGGGAACACATTTTTACAAGAACCGAATCTATGCATATGATGCTGATAATATTCTTTATTCTAATACACTGAAGGGAAATGATATCAGCAATATAGGCTACGTTGAAAGATTGTGGCTTGGAACAGAACTAAGATAATTGCAAATGTATTAAAACAGGTATAAGTTATGGATTTATTTGAATATATGCGTGAAAACAATAAGAATACAGAATCTCCATTGGCTATGAGATTAAGACCGGAAACACTCGATGAAATGGTAGGACAGTCTCATATAATCGGAAAGGACAAACTGCTTTACAGGGCAATTAAGGCAGATAAGCTTAGCTCAGTAATATTTTATGGTCCACCTGGAACAGGAAAGACAACTTTAGCTAGAATAATTGCTAATACAACAAGTGCAGAGTTTAATCAGGTTAATGCCACAGTTGCCGGAAAGAAGGATATGGAAGAGGTTGTTGCCAAGGCGAAAGACAATCTTGGAATGTATGGAAGAAAGACTATTCTTTTCGTAGACGAGATTCACCGCTTTAATAAGGGACAGCAGGATTATCTGCTTCCATTTGTTGAGGATGGAACAATAATTCTTATTGGTGCAACGACAGAGAATCCGTACTTTGAAGTAAATGGAGCTTTAATATCAAGGTCAATAATATTTGAATTAAAACCACTAGAGAAAGAAGATATCAAGACAATAATAAAGCGTGCTGTGTATGATGAGAAGAAGGGCATGGGAAGCTACAATGCAGCAATAGACGATGATGCACTGGAATTCCTTGCAGATATATCCAACGGAGATGCGAGAAATGCACTTAATGCCATTGAACTTGGAATACTCACAACAGACAGATCAGATGATGGAGTTATACATATAGATCTTGCAACAGCACAGGAATGTATCCAGAAGCGCTCGGTAAGATATGATAAAGAGGGTGACAACCACTATGATACAATATCAGCATTTATTAAGAGCATGAGAGGCTCAGACCCTGATGCAGTAAGCTATTATCTTGCCAAGATGCTGTATGCAGGTGAAGATATTAAATTCATAGCAAGACGAATAATGATATGTGCAAGTGAGGATGTAGGCAATGCTGATCCTAATGCACTGCAGGTTGCAGTGGCTGCGGCACAGGCTGTTGAGCGCATCGGAATGCCGGAAGCACGTATTATATTAAGTCAGGCGGCACTCTATGTTGCGACAGCACCTAAGAGTAATGCATGTTACATGGCAATTGATAAGGCACTTGATGTAGTTAAGAATTCAAAGACAGCACCGGTTCCTGTACATTTGCAGGATGCCCATTATAAGGGCAGTGCCAAGTTAGGACACGGTGTAGGATACTTATATGCACATGATTATCCTAATCATTATGTCAGACAGCAGTATCTTCCGGATGCTTATGTGAATGAAAAATTCTATGAGCCGGGAGATATGGGATATGAGAGGGATATTAAGAAACATTTGGATAAGATTAAGTCGGAGGCATAGTTTCCAATGAGGGATTACATAAACAGACTTTCAAGAGGCAATTCAATTATCAAAGTACCAAAGCTGTCATGTAGTGAGGAACAGATTACCATGGATATTATGTGTAATACAGTTGCTATAGGAAGCTTCATATGTGATGCCACCGATAAGGTTTATGGAATGGTCTATGCTGACAATGAGAGGGTAAAGATTCTTTCAGAACAATTTGGTGGTACGCATATTATAACTGAATATCAGGTGGACGCTTCCGGACTTGAAGAAAATGATGAGATAGAGGGAACATTTACAGTAGTATGTAATGCCGGCGAGAAAAAGATACCATTTGTATTCAGATGTATGAAAGAGAATCAGGATGATATCAGAAATCATGTTAAGACTGAAGCAGTTGTTCTGCACATTGATAACGAAGAGAATACAATCATGCACAATGATGAAGCAGAGCAGTTTGAATGTGTGCTTATAAAGAGCGGGACAGAAGAAACAGAGATTGATATATATGCAGATGCAGATTTTATTGAATTAGAGAAAGACAGCTTATCAACTGAGGATTTTGCAGGTGACAGGGCTGTGATTAAATATATTGTCAATCCACAGAAAATGCATGCAGGCAACAACTATGGATATATACATATAGTGAGTTATACACAGCATTTAAAGATAAATGTAAGCGTTATATGTAAGAAAGCTGATGAATCGGAAGATTTTGAAGTCAGAACAGAAGAAAAACTGGCACGATATAAGCTTACAAAGCTTTATCTTGATTTCAGAATGAAGAAAATCAAGAAAGAAAAATGGATTGCTGAATCTATGCAGACGGTTGACAGAATAAGGGGAATTAAAGGGACAGATGTATTTTATGATATTGTGCAGATACAACTTCTTATAGCGTCCGGAAGAGAGGAAACAGCAACACAGATATATAATAATATCAAGAAAGATATAGTCGGAAGAATTGGCGAAAATGTAGAACTTTACTGCTATTTTCTGTATGTTTCGACACTTATTGTGCGTGAAGAGGAGTATACGGCTCAGGTTTTATCACAGGTTAAGAAGTTCTTTGAGAATGGCTATGATACATATAGAATACTATGGATACTATTTTACCTGAGTACAGATTCAGATAATAAGAGCATAAGACTTGTAAGAATAAAGGATGTAATTAATTCGGGATGCGTAAGCCCTGTTATGTATATTGAGGCTATGAATATTATTAATGCACAGCCTGTTTTACTACGGGTGCTTAATCAGTTTGAAATGCAGGTTATTAATTATGGATGCAGGAACGACATTATCAGTGAGAAGCTTGCAATGCAGATTGCAGATGTTGTGGCTAATGAGAAGAATATTAATATTAATACTCTTATTATACTAAAAAAGATATATGATAAATATGAGAAAGACGAGATACTGACAGTTCTTGTAACCCAGATGGTAAGAATGGGCATGACAGGAGAAAACTGCTTTGAGATATATGAAAAAGGAGTATTAAGAGGCTTAAAAATAACAAGATTATATGAGTTTTATATTGCCAGTATGCCTAAAAAGACAGACAGGCAGCTACCAAAGATAGTGTTGATGTATTTTGCATATGACAATACTCTTGCAGATGAAGATAAAGCATTTTTATATGCAAATGTGGCGACGGGCAGAGATTCGTACTATAAGAATATCTATGAAGGTTATGAAAGAAATATAGAGATATATGTGTATGAACAGCTTAAAGCCGGCAATATCAGTGACAATCTTGTTGTATTATACAAGGCACTTCTTAAGACACAGCTTGTGTGTGATGACACAGGCACATTTGTAAGTAAAATGCCATATATGTACAGAATGCAGTGCTTTAGTGATGTGGTAAGATATGTACATGTCAGATATCCGCAGTTTACAGAAGAAACAGTATATGAGCTTTCAGGGGAAACAGCATATATATGTATATATGGAAGTGACTGCGAGATTACATTTGAATGTATTGACGGACAGATTAGAAAAGATACAATTGATTATGATATAGAAAAAGTGTTTGATATACAGCAGTATGCAGAGGTGTTTGAGGCTGCAGGTGATTATGGAAAGAACAATTCCAGAATAATTATGAGCAGAATCTGTGAAATGAGAAAGAATTCACAGTATACACAAGAAACACTTAAGCTGTACAAAACAATAAAAAAGGAACATGGTATCAGTGAACAGTATAAACAGCAGGTTAATGCCTGGATGATTGATTATTACTATCATTATTATGAAGAAGATGATTTCTGGCATGAATACAATTATGTTGATACAGATAATCTGACGAAGAAGGATGCGGGAAAGCTGATAGAGATACTTATAGATTCATCAATGTATTCACAGGCATATGAGATAGCAAGTATATACGGTTGTTGTATGGCAAAAGCGGCAAAACTTCTTAAAATGACTGACTATATTCTTACAAATGTATCAGACGGACATAGTCAGATTATTGATGAGGTTACTCAATATATATTTAGACATAACATTTATAATGAACCTGTTCTTGCCTATATGTGTGAATACTATAATGGAACTAATGACGAAATGTATGCTGTGTGGAAAGCAGCAGTTAATTATAATGTAAATGTATTGCATATGTCAGAAAGAATTCTTGCCCAGATGATGTATACAGGTGTGCATACCGGAAGATTTACAGAGGTGTTTGCTGATTATTATAGTAAGATTCCTGATATGCTTATAGTAAAGGCATATTTATCTTATAATTCACAATTCTATCTTCTCAGGCAGAAGAAGGCTAATGATATAGTATTCAGAGTTATAGAGGAGTGCATGGGGGATGGATATGGATTGCCAGAGTGTTGTTATGTAGCATGGCTTAAGAATCTGTCAAGAAACCCTGTTGCGTTAAGAGAAGATACATCTGAAAAAGAACTTGCACAATCAGTTCTTAATGAATTATGTGAACATGACAGAATATATGGATTTTTCAAAAAATTCAAAGGAATACTGGATTTACCATACAATATGCAGGGACTTACTATTGTTGAATACATAGCAGATCCAGATGATAAAGTATCTTTGACATATAGTATTAATGGGGCTGACAGGCTGGTGCAGGTTATGAAGTCTAACGGATGGGGAATATTTACATGCAGGTTTAATCTGTTTTATGGGGATTCATTAGAATATACATTTATAGTTAATGACAGCAATGAACAGGCATCTACAGAGCCGGTAGTCTGCGAATATAAGGATATTCCATCAGAGAACACAGATGGAAGGATTGACATGCTTAATGATTGTCTTGCAAGCAGACAGCAGCATGACCTTACAACATTAAGAAAGCTCATGCATAGTTACTGTGTTGAGGAATACGTCACAAGAGAAATGTTTACAATTGTCAAATGAGGATAGCAGATATGGAGCAGTGTAAAGGACTTATAGCAGGAATAGATATAGGATATAGTAAAATTCAGGCAAGTGTATATTCATATAATTCACGGAATGTGCAGACGGTAAAACTGACAGAGGATTCAAAGGAAAAGACCAGTCTTGCAAATGTTGTCGCTGAATGTATGCGAGCAACAGGTACATCACAGATTCAAAGCATATGTGTAACCATTCCCGATTATCATTCTGATGAAATATCTGCTGTCAGGGATACTCTTAAAAAATGTGGTGTATCAGATGGCAGATGGCAGGTATTAAGCAGAGTTGAAAGCTTTGCATATTATGCGTACAGACAGAAAAGTGAGCTTCATGCTGCTGGTGTGGCACTGTTTGACTACACAAGTGAAGGAATAAGGTGTGATTATCTTGCAGTCAGGAAGAATGACAATAGTAACTATCTGCTTCAGGAACATACAGGATACACATCTGATATATTAAAAAAAGCTGTGATAAGCAAAGAACTTGGACAGGCTGAGAATGAGTTGTGTACATTTGCAGAAGAGTATTTTTCTAAAAGACATGTTTCGGCGGCATATCTTACAGGTGAAGGTTTTGATGTTGAAAAGCTTCCTGAAAGATTTGCAAAGCTTATGGTTACGAGAAGAAAAGCATTTGTCGGACAGAATCTTTTTGCAAAGGGTGCATGCTTTGCGGCAATGGAGATATTGAAGCCGGAAGTGTTTAAGAATGTCATAATGCTTCTTGATAATCATGTGAAATGTGGTATAGAAATAGATATTTCGTCATATGAAAAGCCAATGAGATTCAGGCTGGTAAGACCGGGAAGTAACTGGTATACTGCCGGACGGACTGTGGAATGTATACTTGAGGATATGAGAAGCATTACATTTAAAATAATAACACCTGAGAATAAATATTATGATGAAGTTGTTGATATAAGTGAAATTCCATTCAGGGAAGGGAAAACAACAAGAGTATCTGTGAGCGTAAGCTTTGCAGATTCTGACAAGTGTAATATTACAATAAAAGATCTTGGATTTGGCGAGTTTGTCAAAAGTTCAGGAAAAGTTATAAGCAAAGAACTTGTATTAAGAAGCTGAGAATGTGGAAAACATCAGGAAACGGAGAAATACAATGGGGAAAATAATACTGTGCAGAGGAAAGAAGGCAGATACACCACTGACTGTTTTACAGACAGGTGTGAAGTTATATACAGCAGAAGAACTCTGTTATTATATTTATAATAATATATATCTGATTGGACAGGATTTTATAGATGATAATCTTATCAGTTTTCTTGATGAAACCGGAGAAAAAGAGCTGGCAGAAAGAGTAAGGAAGCTGAAAGAAACAGGAGGTTCATTAGCACAGATATTTGTAATAATACTCAAGACAATAGATTATTATTCTGTTGCAGAGATTGAGCAGTTAAAAGGGATTCTTAATACTCTTGGAAAGCAGAGCGTATGCGAAAGGCTTAAAGCAAGAGGAGACGGATATCTCAATGCTGGATATTATTTTGCCGCGGTCAGATGTTACGAGTCAATTATAAAAGATTACAAGGGAAAAGATTTGTTGGCTGCTGATTATGCAAAAGTTTATCATAACCTGGGAACTGCCTATGCAAGAATGTTTATGTATGATAAAGCAGTGATATATTATGATGAGGCATATAGGACGGGTCAGCATGAGGAATCAAAAAAATGCAGTATAGCAGCTTTAATTATGGCAAAGAAGGATAAAGAACCTGTTAATGTTGATGCGGATGAAGATGAATATGTTGTCCAGAAGGAATTGGAAACTTTAATGGATAATGCCAGATATAGTGATGAATATAGGGAACTTGAAGATATTGCCAGATTAAAAGTAGATGGCAATCTGGCACAGTACAACAGGGCGGTAGATGAAAGACTTGACAGGTGGAGAACGGCATACATTAAATATAGCAAAACATTTTAAAGAATTGTGGTGGATATATGGGAATATTTAAAAAAACTGAAAAAGAAACGATATATGATGATTATGATGATGAATCGTACAGAGATGAGGAACTGCTAGAAGAGGCAGAAAAAGAAAAAGCTGCCAATAAAATGTTTAATATATTGAATATATATGAAACATTTGACAAGAAGAATAAGAAAAAACATGAAGAACGCAAGAGCGGAGAGCTTGATGATAAAACAAAGGAAAAGCAGCAGCAGGCCAAGATAGAAGAAGAAAAATATGATCATCTGTTAAACAGTATGCAGGCACAGACACTTATCAAGGCAGTTGAGAAATATGGAAAGGATGAGGAAGACCGCAAAGAGATCGATGCTATACCTATTGAGCTTCCAAAGGAAAAATCCGACCTTGATAAAATTGCAGAATATGCGATGAGCAGGAATATAGACAGTGTCAATATAAAGGATTTCAGTATACATGATATTGAGGTTTATGTAAGAGAACAGTGTGATATCATGGAAGAAGCAGCGACACATGTAGAAAATGCTAAAGCTGAGTATGAGGCTGTTACTGAAGAATATAATGATATACAGATTATGGAAGAAGCTCCCACACAGATACGTGATAAAATATTGAGTTGTGCAGAGACCATAGACAACATGATGGTTGACAGGCGTATTCTTAAAAGTACAGAACATAAGCTGTCAAATGCGGCATACAGGCGCATGGAAGCTGTGGAAAATGAAATGCCAGGTGGAATAAAGCTTTTGAAAGCATCCGAAGATTATTATGATACTGTTAAGAGAGATTTAAGGATACTTGAGGCAGAACAGCTTAATCTTAGAACTGATGCGGACGTTCTTGTTACAAGACAGATTAAGATAAGAAGGCTTGCGAAAACAGCAATCTTTGCGCTTGCGGCAGTGTTTGCAGTATTTCTTATATCGATGACACTTGTTCAAAATGACAGTGATACGGCACTTTTTATAGGAATATCTTTATTTGCAGCAATTCTTGCAGTTGGAATGTTTGCTTTATTAAAGGTTACTGAAAGAAATGTGATTATAACCGAAATAAAACTTAATAAAGCTACAGCACTGCTTAACAAAGTAAAGATTAAGTTCATTAATGCAGCAAATACGCTGGATTATGAATATACAAAGTTCGGAGTTAAAAGTTCATATGAACTTGATAAGAAATACAGACTGTACGAGGAGATGAAAAAAGAGCAGATTAGAATGCTTGATATGACATCATCACTTAATTCTGCTGAAAATGAGCTTGAGAATATGCTTAAGAATTTAGGACTTTACAATCCACATATATGGCTTGGAAGAGTGAGGGCAATCATTAATCCTAAGGAAATGGTTGAAGTGCGGCATGAAATAAATACTCGCCGTTATAAATTAAGGCAGCAGATAGAGTACAATGAAAAACGTATTGATGAAGCAAAGGAAAATATTAAAAAGATAACGCTTTCAAATCCGGCACACAGCGATGGTGCAATGCGCGTAATTGAAATGTATGAGAAGCGACATTCACGGGTTGCAAAATAAAATTGATATGTTACAATAAACAGTGGCTTTTTACGCATATGAATGATAAAAAGCGAAAGAAGTATGGAGGCTATAAGGATGAAAGAAAGACTTGAAGCAATTAGAGAAAGAGCTTTAGCACAGATTAATGAAACTGATTCGCTTGATAAACTGAATGATATCAGAGTCGCTTTCCTTGGAAAGAAGGGTGAACTTACAGAAGTACTTAAAGGTATGAAGGAAGTTGCACCAGAAGACAGACCTAAGGTTGGTCAGATTGTTAATGAGACAAGACAGGCAATTGAAGAAGTATTAGATAAGGCTAAGACAGAATTAGCTGCCAAGAAGAGAGAACTTCAGTTAAAGAGTGAAGTAATAGATGTTACTCTTCCATCTAAGAGGGATGAGTTAGGACATAAGCATCCTAATACACTTGCATTAGAAGAAATCCAGAAGATATTCATCGGAATGGGTTATGAAGTAGTTGATGGACCAGAAGTTGAGTATGATTACTACAACTTTGAGGCACTTAACATACCAGCTAACCACCCGGCTAAGGATGAACAGGATACATTCTACATTAATGATAAGATAGTACTCCGTACACAGACTTCCCCTGTTCAGGCAAGAGTTATGGAGAAGGGCAAGCTCCCTATCAGAATGATTTCTCCAGGACGTGTATACAGAGCAGATGAAGTTGATGCTACACATTCACCATGCTTCCATCAGGTAGAAGGTCTTGTAATTGATAAGGGAATCACATTTGCAGACCTTAAGGGAACTTTAGCAGAATTCGCTAAGGAGCTTTTCGGACCTGATACTAAAGTTAAATTCAGACCACATCATTTCCCATTCACTGAGCCTAGTGCCGAGATGGATGTAAGCTGTTTCAAATGTGGTGGTAAAGGATGCCGTTTCTGTAAGGGCGAGGGATGGATTGAAATCCTCGGCTGTGGAATGGTTCACCCACATGTATTCGAGCTTTGTGGAATTGATAAGGAAGAATATACAGGATTTGCCTTTGGTGTAGGACTTGAGAGAGTTGCTCTTCTTAAGTACGAAATCGATGACATGAGACTTCTTTATGAGAACGATATCAGATTTATAAAGCAGTTCTAAATCGATTCATATAGTGGTCTAACGACTGGAATAAGATAAAGTATATTTAAGGAGAATGACGATATGAATACATCATTAAATTGGATAAAAGCAATGGTTCCAGGTCTTGAGTGTACAGATCAGGAATTCAGAGATGCTATGACACTTTCAGGAACTAAGGTGGAGTGTTTTAATGCATTTGACAAGAACCTTGATAAAATCGTAGTTGGACAGATTCTCTCAGTTGAGAGACATCCTGATGCAGACAAGCTTGTAATATGTCAGGTTAATGTTGGCAGCGAGAATGTCCAGATTGTAACAGGTGCACCTAATATTGAAGTTGGTTCAAGTGGACAGAAGGTTCCTGTAGTATTAGACGGAGGTAAAGTTGCTGGAGGACATGACGGCGGCGCACTTCCAGAAGACGGAATTAAGATTAAGAAGGGCAAGTTAAGAGGCGTGGAGTCATGCGGTATGATGTGCTCTATCGAGGAACTTGGTTCTTCAAGAGAATTCTTCCCAGATGCACCAGAGGAAGGAATATATATATTTGGAGATGATGCTGTTGTTGGTTCAAGTGCGGTAGAGTACTTAGGACTTAATGATACAGTATTTGAATATGAGATAACTAATAACCGTGTAGACTGCTACAGCGTTATCGGTATCGCAAGAGAGGCTGCTGCTACATTCAGAAAGCCTTTCAATCCACCGGTTGTTACTAAGACAGGTAACGATGAGGATGTTAACACAATGGTTTCAGTTGATATTGAAGCTAAAGAACTTTGCTCAAGATATGTTGCAAGAGTTGTTAAGAATATCAGACTTGCTCCATCTCCAAAGTGGATGCAGCAAAGACTTATGACAGCAGGTATCAGACCAATCAACAACATTGTTGATATCACTAACTATGTTATGGAAGAATATGGTCAGCCAATGCATGCATATGACTATGATACTATTGCAGGTCACAAGATTGTTGTAAGAACAGCAACTGATGGCGAAAAGTTCGTAACACTTGACGGACAGGAGAGAACTCTTGACGCACAGACACTTCTTATCTGTGATGGTGAGAAGCCAGTTGGTATCGCAGGTATCATGGGTGGCGAGAATTCAATGATTACTGATGATGTCCAGACAATGCTTTTTGAAGCAGCTACATTTGACGGAACTAACATCAGAAAGACAACTAAGAAGATTGGTTTAAGAACAGACGCTTCTGGTAAATTTGAGAAGGGACTTGATCCAGAGAACGCAATGGAGGCTATCAACAGAGCATGCCAGCTTATTGAAGAGCTTGATGCAGGTGATGTTGTAGGAGGCGTGGTTGATGTATATCCTGACCCTGTAACTAAGAAGAGACTTCCATTTGAGCCGGCTAAATACAATGCTTTACTTGGTACTAATGTATCAGATGAAGATATGCTTTCTTACTTTGAAAGACTTGAAGTTGAATATGATAAAGATGCTAATGAGCTTATTATTCCAACATTCAGACAGGATCTTAACAGAGACGCGGATATGGCAGAGGAAGTTGCAAGATTCTTCGGATATGACAACATTCCTACAACTCTTCCTAAGGGAGAGACAACAATGGGTAAGATTTCATTTGAGCAGAGTATTGAAGATGCAGCTTCTGAGGTTGCCCAGTTTACAGGATTCTCACAGGCTATGACATACTCATTCGAGAGCCCTAAGGTATTCGATAAGTTAAAGCTTCCTGCTGATTCTGTATACAGAAAGACAGTTGTAATCTCTAACCCATTAGGAGAGGATTTCTCAGTTATGAGAACACTTCCAATCCACGGAATGCTTACATCATTGTCTACTAACTATAACAGAAGAAACAAGAATGTTAAGTTATATGAATTGGCTAAGATTTACCTTGCAGCAGATGATGTTAACGAGCTTCCGGACGAAAGAGTTGAATTCACACTCGGAGCTTTCGGCAGTGTTGACTTCTACTCAATGAAGGGTGTTATTGAAGAATTCCTTGAGAAGATTGGAATGAAGAAGAAGCCAACATATGATGCTAAGGCTGGTATTCCATTCTTACATCCAGGCCGTCAGGCTGATGTATATTACGCTGATAAGAAGATTGGTTACATCGGAGAACTTCATCCGGATGTTGCCGATACTTACTCAATCGGTGAGAGAACATATATTGTTGTTATTGATATTCCAACGGTTACAGAAATGGCAAGCTTCGATAAGAAGTTCACAGGAATTGCAAAGTTCCCAGCTGTAACAAGAGATATCAGTATGGTAATGCCTAAGGAACTTCCAGTTGGTGAAGTTGAGAAGATTATTGAAAAGCGCGGCGGCAAGATATTAGAAAGCTACAACCTCTTCGATATCTACGAAGGAAGCCAGATTAAAGAAGGCTTCAAGTCAGTTGCTTACTCAATCGCATTCAGAGCTAAGGACAGGACACTTGAGGATAAGGATATCACACCAGTAATGGAGAAGATATTCAAGGATCTTGAGGCTGACGGAATCGAACTTAGAAAGTAATACAGACCCAGCTGTTGCAGTGGTCGGTAAGGGGGCGGCGTGTGGCGCCGCCCCTTTGCTTTGAAAGGAGTAGTACATGGATTTACATGATTTTTATTATGATCTGCCAGAGGAGCTTATTGCGCAGGATCCTTTGTCTGACAGATCAAGTTCAAGACTTATGGTGCTTGATAAAGAAACAGGAGAGATTGAACATAAGATATTCAGAGATATCGTAGATTATCTTAAGCCGGGTGATTGTCTTGTTGTTAATGACACTAAGGTAATACCAGCGAGACTTATAGGTACTAAGGCTGATACAGGAGCTACTATTGAAGTGCTTCTTCTTAAAAGACTTGAAGACAGACAGGATACATGGGAAGTTCTTGTTAAGCCGGGAAAGAAGGCTAAGGTTGGTGCTAAGATAAGTTTTGGCGAAGGCAAGCTTATAGGAGAGATTATTGATATAGTTGAAGAAGGAAACAGACTTATCCAGTTCACATATGATGGAATATTTGAAGAGATTCTTGATGAGCTTGGACAGATGCCACTTCCACCATATATAACACATAAACTTGAAGATAAGAACAGATATCAGACAGTATATGCAAAGCATGAGGGTTCTGCAGCAGCGCCTACTGCCGGATTACATTTTACAACAGAGCTACTTGAAAAAATCAAGGCCATGGGAGTTAATATTGCAAGAGTAACACTTCATGTGGGACTTGGAACATTTAGACCTGTCAAGGTAGAGAATATTCTTGACCATCATATGCATTCGGAGTTTTATGTTGTTACACAGGAAGCTGCAGATATGATCAATAATACAAGAAAAAATGGCGGCAGGGTAATTGCTGTTGGAACAACAAGCACAAGAACTCTTGAGTCAGTCGCACTTGAAGATGGAACAATTCCAGCCAAGAGTGGATGGACAGAGATATTCATATATCCGGGATATAAGTTTAAGGCAATAGACTGTCTTATAACGAACTTCCATCTTCCAGAATCAACGCTTGTTATGCTTGTGTCGGCGCTGGCTGGAAGAGAACATGTACTTCACGCTTATGAGGTTGCAGTTCAGGAAAAGTACAGATTCTTTAGTTTTGGGGATGCTATGTTTATTAAATAATAATATATAATTAACGAAGTAATAGAAGTATATAAAAAATATATTTGAACTTCCAATAATTTAATGATATCATTATATGGATTAAATGAAGGAGAACAGGTATAATCCTGTACAGTACAGAGGGAAATCATGGGGATTGAAAAGAGAAAATCAAGAAGAACTGATGTCAATGTTTATATATCATTAAGACAGCTTGATGATAAATATGTTTCTGGGTATGCTGGTGATACAGTAGATGTGAATGTCATTAATATATCAAAAGATGGCATGGCATTTAAGTCTGATTATAAGTTTAAGCCTAATACTTATTACGATACTGTTGTTATACTTGCCAATAAAGAACGAATTGCAACTGTAATAGAAATTATACGAATGAGTAATTCAGGGGATATAGAGACAACATACGGCTGTAGATTTGTTGGTATTAGTAAAGAAGATCAGTTTAAGATAGAAGTTTACCAGATAGTAGACGAAAGCAAAAACAACTAAATATTATGAGTAGCACAGATGATCGCGGCTGCATTCGTGCAGGTGAGGAAAGTCCGGGCTTCACAGGGCAGGATGCCGGATAACGTCCGGTGGAGGCAACTCCAAGGCCAGTGCAACAGAAATATACCGCCATGGCGAAAGCTATGGTAAGGGTGGAAAGGCAGTGTAAGAGACTACCGCATTGCTGGTAACAGCAGTGGCACATGTAAACCCCATTCGAAGCAAGACCAAATAAAAGCGATATAAAGGCTGCCCGCCAAGCTTTAGGTAGGTCGCTTGAGCCTGCTGGCAACAGCAGGACTAGATAGATGATCATCACAGCTTATGCTGACATAACCCGGCTTATAGTGCTGCTCATTTTATTATATTCAATCCGGCTTATGCCGGATTTTTTTAGGTAAGGATTAAGGGTTACTATGAATTACAATATTAGAAGAATGATTTTTTTGATAATTGCACTTATCTGGGCGATAGTAATATTTGCTTTTTCGGCAAAACCGGGAGATGAATCAGAAAACCAGAGTATTAAAGTTGGAATGACAGTGTGTAATATATTTGTACCCGGTTTTGATAATCTGCAAGAATATGAGCAGGTTGATATGGCAAAAAAGATTGATTATCCAGTAAGAAAAACAGCTCATGCAACAGAATATGCAATTCTTGCAGGATGTGTGCTGGGAGCAGTGACACCAGGTTTTATCAGGTGGAAGAATGGATTAACTGCAATATGTACGGCGGTAATATATGCAGCAACAGATGAAATTCATCAGCTGTTTGTGTCAGGAAGGAGTGGAAGGATTACAGATGTGCTGATTGATGGGTGTGGAGCTGTTGCTGGTACATTAATTATACTGTTAATATCAAGAATTATAGTTATGTGCAGAAAAAAGAAAACTAACTTATAATATTTCTTGCTTTTTTTGTCTGTAAGTCTATAATATTGAATGATTTATATTTAATTCAATATGGGAGATATATATGAGCAGGACAGAAACACTTGATAATACAAAAATGACTAATGGACCGATAACAAGGATTTTATTATCATTTGCAGGACCGGTGCTTTTGGGTCAGCTTCTGCAACAGCTTTATAATATTGCAGATGCAGCAATTGTTGGACAGTTCTTAAGCTCTAAGGCACTGGCAGCAGTTGGTGCAACTTCTTCTCTTACGTATATTGTATGTTATTTCTGTATAGGTTCATGTATAGGAATAAGTGTTCCTGTGTCACAGGCATTTGGTGCAGGAAAGAATACTGATTTAAGAAAATATTTTATTAACGGAGTCTACTTTGCACTTGCGATTGCTGTCATTATGACAGCAGTCACAGCGTCTATGAGTGGACTCTTTTTAACGTGGTTAAAGACACCTGAAAATATATTTAAGGATGCACATGTGTATCTTGTTATTATATTCTTAGGACTTCCGTTGACGGTTCTGTATAACTTCTGTTTTGGGATTCTGATGGCATTTGGAGACAGCAAAAAGTCAACAATGTTTATGGCAGTATCAACTGTTATTAATATATTTCTTGATCTGTTTCTGGTTGTTGTTGTGAAATGGGGTGTTGCCGGAGCTGCGGTTGCTACTATATTTTCACAGGGAATTGCAGGCGTTCTTAGTGCTGTATACATCTTTAAGAAGTACAAACTGTTATTTCCAGTTAATGCAGATGAAAGAAAGTTCCATCCGTATTACATGAAGAACATTATTAAAATGTGCATGCCAATGGGACTGCAGTATTCTATTACTGCAATTGGCGCAATTATTCTGCAATTTTATGTAAATGCACTTGGAGAAGACGCCATTGCAGGATTTACATCCGGATATAAGATTAAGAATCTGATTCTGTGTCCGTTAAATGCGTTGGGAACAGCTCTTTCATCATTTATCGGACAGAATTTCGGAGCTAAGAGATTTGACCGTATCAGTGAAGGATTTAAGAGAACTTTAGAGATTGGTCTTATCTATTCTGTAATCACGATGATAGTATGTTTCTTTACCGGCAGATATATGGCACTTATATTCGTTGATGCAGCTGATACAGTTGTTGTCGGTTACACTGTGAAGTTTATAAGATACATAAGTGTGTTTAATGCAGAACTGGCACTTTTATTTACTGCAAGGTATTCAGTTCAGGGTATGGGCTATGGCAAATATTCTATTCTCTCAGGACTTGCTGAGATGGCTGGAAGGGCGGCTGTTGCTGTGCTTCTGATACCACATTTTGGCTTTGATGCAGTGTGCTGGAATGAGGGACTTACATTCCTTGCAGGAATTGCAGTTATTCTGCCAATTTATATTAAACTATTTTGCCATTTGCGTAAAAGTATGATATAATTTTTACGATTTTGGGATGAGGAAAGGTGGCGCTTATGTCTAAGATTATATTAACAGGTGACAGACCAACCGGAAGACTTCACTTAGGTCATTATGTTGGATCTTTAAAGCGAAGAGTTGAATTACAGAATTCAGGTGAATATGAGAAGATTTTTATTATGATTGCGGATGCACAGGCATTAACAGATAATGCTGATAATCCAGAGAAAGTAAGACAGAACATTATCGAGGTTGCACTCGATTATCTTTCAGTTGGTATTGACCCAGCTAAGTCTAATATATTTATCCAGTCACAGATTTCACAGCTTACAGAGCTTACATTTTATTATATGAACCTCGTTACAGTTTCAAGACTTCAGAGAAACCCTACAGTTAAATCTGAGATTCAGATGCGTAATTTTGAGGCGAGTATTCCGGTAGGATTTTTCTGTTATCCTATAAGCCAGGCAGCAGATATTACTGCATTTAAGGCTACTACTGTTCCTGTAGGAGAAGATCAGGAGCCTATGATTGAGCAGTGTCGTGAGATTGTAAGAAAGTTTAATTCTGTATATGGAGAAGCATTGGTTGAACCAGAAATTCTTCTTCCAGATAATAAGGCATGTTTAAGACTTCCTGGTACTGATGGTAAGGCTAAGATGAGCAAGTCATTAGGAAACTGCATCTACTTATCTGACACTCCAGAGGAAGTTAAGAAAAAGGTTATGAGTATGTACACAGACCCTAACCATATTCAGGTATCTGATCCTGGACAGGTTGAGGGTAACACAGTATTTACTTACCTTGATGCTTTCAGCAGTGATGAGGATTTTGCTGAATTCCTTCCTGATTATAAGAATCTTGATGAATTAAAGGATCATTACAGAAGAGGTGGTCTTGGAGATGTTAAGGTTAAGAAGTTCCTTCTTAATGTTATCAACAAGGAGCTTGAACCAATCAGAGCAAGAAGACATGAATATGAAAAGGATATTCCAGAAGTATATAATATCCTTAAGAAAGGTACAGAAGCGGCTTACGCTGTTGCACAGGACACTCTTGATGATGTCAAGGCTGCTATGAAGATTGATTATTTTAATGATGCAGAACTTATTAAGGTTCAGTCAGAAAAATACAGCAGAACAGAGTAATTATTTTAATTAAATATACACACGGAGGCTTTTCTATTATGAGACATTTACTTAGTCCGCTTGATTTAAGCGTTGATGAACTGGCAAGATTATTAGATCTTGCAAGAGACATTTCAAAGGATCCATCAAAGTATGGTCATGTATGTGATGGAAAGAAGATAGCCACATTGTTCTATGAGCCAAGTACTAGAACAAGATTAAGTTTTGAGGCTGCCATGATTAACCTTGGCGGTCAGGTATTAGGCTTTTCTGAGGCTTCTTCAAGTTCAGCGTCAAAGGGTGAAAGTGTTGCAGATACTATAAGAGTTATCTCTTGTTATGCAGATATATGTGCAATGCGTCATCCAAAGGAAGGTGCTCCAATGGTAGCTTCTGAATATTCGCACATTCCTATTATCAATGCAGGTGATGGTGGACATCAGCATCCTACACAGACACTTACAGATCTTATGACAATAAGGGAACTCCGTGGTTCACTCGATAACTTTACTATCGGTTTATGTGGAGACCTTAAGTTCGGAAGAACAGTCCATTCACTTATAAGTTCATTAGTAAGATACAATAATGTAAAGTTTGTCCTTATATCACCTAAGGAATTAAGAATTCCTGATTATATCAGGGATGATGTGCTTAAGGCTAATAACTGTGATTTCGTAGAAGTTGAGAACCTTGAGCAGGCTATGCCTGAGCTTGATATTCTCTATATGACAAGAGTACAGAGAGAAAGATTCTTCAGTGAAGATGAGTACTTAAGAATGAAAGACTTCTATATACTTGATGAAGATAAGATGGCACTTGGAAAGCCTGATATGTATGTTCTTCATCCACTTCCAAGAGTTAATGAGATATCAGTTGATGTTGATAATGATGACAGAGCTGCTTATTTCAAGCAGGTTCAGTTTGGTGTATATGTAAGAATGGCACTTATACTTACTTTACTTGGACTTGATACAGCAGTTAATCCATCATTAGCTCATGTACTTGATTCACTGGATGCATAAGGAGGAAAATTTATGTTAAATGTAGGAGAACTTAATGAAGGCTTTGTTCTTGATCATATTGAAGCAGGAAAGGCCATGATGATATACAATTACTTAGGTCTTGATAAGCTTGACTGTCAGGTTGCTATAATTAAGAATGCAAGAAGTGGTAAGATGGGAAAGAAAGACATTATTAAGATTGAAGGTGGTCTTGATCTTGTTGATCTTGATGTTTTAGGATTCGTTGACCATAACATTACTGTAAATATTATTAAGAATGGTGAAATAGTAGAGAAGAAGAGACTATCTCTTCCAAAGCAGGTTACTAATATTATCAAATGTAAGAATCCAAGATGTATCACATCTATCGAGCAGGGCTTAAAGCAGGTGTTCGTACTTGCTGATGAGGAAAAGCAGGTTTATAGATGTAAGTACTGTGAAGAGAAATATTCATAAAAATTAATGGCTGTCGTTACTAAACGGCAGCCATTTTAATATATGTGTCAAAGACACATTTACTTAAGTTCTTTAATTATCATATTATTAGGTCTTGAAATCTTAAGCTCCGGACCATTCATTATTATAAGTCCTTTGTCATATTTTACAGTAAATATTGTAATAGAATTCCCTTCATTATTCATTGACATTAAATGCTTGTCGTCAGGGAAGAGCCTTATGTACTTAGGATAATCACCACTGATAGGGAGAGAATTAAGGCTTGAGAGCTTTCCTGTTTTGGAATCAACCTTGTATATTGTAACTGTATTATCGCCGGCGTTAGAGCAGAGCAGATGCTTTCCTGTGCTGTCAAATGTTATGTTAGCAGCGGCACTGTTAGATTTATGGTCTCTTCTTACAGTGAATATATTCTGTACTAAATCAAAACGGTCTTTGTCTGAATTCTTATCATAAGAATATACATTAATATAATTCTTCATTTCGCAGACAACATAAGCAAACTTACCATCCTGACTGAATTCAATCTGTCTTGGTGCAGATTCCTGCTGTGAACGGATTATATCGTATAACTTTAATTTACCGGTTACATGATTGAATTCATAAAGCTTAATCTGGTCAATTCCAGGGTCACATACACATAAAAGTTCTTCGTCAGGTGTGAATGTGCTCCAGCTTATATGAGGACGGAAGTTTCTTTCGGCAACACTTCCGATTCCTTTATGAAATATTTCATCAGCTATAAATCCCGCTGAACCATCAGCATTGATGTGCAAAACAGTAATCTTGCCGTCATGATATCCGGAAACAACAAGGAATCTGTTATCACTTGTTACGCATATATGACAGCCACGCATTCCGTTAATGGATGCAACATTCATAAGCTCAAGACTTCCATCTTCTAATACAGCATAAGCTGAAACACCCTGGTCACATATAGAGTATAAGAAATTCTTATCATGTGAAAATGCAATGAAAGAAGGGTTATCAATTGCCACCTCTTCACGTTCTGTTATTCTTCCTTTAGCTACATCACAGTCATATATATGGATACCCTTACTGCTTTCGTGTGTATAGCTGCCTGCATAAGCTACATATTTCTTATCCATGATTATCCGCCTCCGTAAAACATATATATTACTATTTTATAGCATAAGTAAAGGATTTTCAATACTGGTCAGATACATTTTTGCTTAACCTTTTCAGGACAAATACTTACAAGTATAATATCAGGTCCGATTGTGCGGATGCATTTGAAAGGAATTACATATTCAAAATCTCTTCCAAGCAGTCCGCATAATCTGGCGGGACCGGGGACAATGAGTGCCAGTATGCAGCCTGATGACGGGTCGAAATCAATATCAACCACAAAACCTAATATGCAGCAATCGGTATCGTTTATTACGGTTTTTCCTTTAAGTTCACATAGACGCATTATAATACCTGGTTAAGTGCTTATATTATTATATTACGCATATCAGCAAAGGTGTCTTTTCATATCACGCAAGGCACATTTTTCAAGGCGGCTTACCTGGGCCTGTGATATCCCAAGGTCTTTGGCAACTTCAGTCTGTGTAAGACAATCAAAGAAACGGAGTATTATTATCTGGCGTTCTCTTGGGGAAAGCCGATTAATAGCTTCTCGAAGTGCAATATTTCTTACCCAGCGGTCTTCAGTGTTTTTCTTGTCCTTTACCTGATCAATAACATACAGGGTGTCACCACCATCATTGAATACCGGTTCATATAATGATATTGAAGGTGTGACTGCTTCAAGGGCAATTACGATATCAGCTTTTGATATGCCTATTTCTTCTGCGATTTCTGTAATTGATGGTTCTTTAAGATTTTTCTTCATAAGTGTTTCACGGGTAGTTATTGCTTTATAGGCTGTATCTTTTAAGGAACGGCTGACTCTTATAGTGCTGTTATCACGCAGAAAACGCTTTATCTCTCCGATTATCATTGGAACAGCATATGTTGAAAACTGTACATTTAACGATATATCAAAATTGTCAATTGCTTTAATCATTCCTATACAGCCTATCTGAAACAGGTCATCAAGATTTTCACCACTCTGACTGAAGCGTTGTACAATGCTTAATACAAGCCTTAAGTTTCCTTTTATAAATGTTTCTCTTGCCTGCGTATCTCCTGATTTTATCTTTACAAGCAGTTCTTTTGCCTGGGCGGGTTTAAGAAGAGGAAGGTCACTTGTATTGACTCCGCATATTTCGACTTTGTATCCAGCCATAATCCCTCCTTAAATAATAATTGGTTTTTCAATTTATCAACATTAAAAGGATTGACATTTTGGCTGGGCTTATTCATAATTAATTTATATATTTAATTTGGAGGTAGATAGCGTGAAGTGTCCATTTTGTGGTAAAGATAACACTAAGGTAATTGATTCAAGACCGACTGATGACAGCTCAATAAGAAGACGTCGTCAGTGTGACGAGTGTGGTAAGCGTTTTACCACATATGAAAAGATTGAATCTATGCCTCTTATTGTGATTAAGAAGGATAATAACAGAGAACCATATGACAGAGAGAAGATAACTGCGGGTATTGTCAGATCGTGCCATAAAAGGCCTGTATCTATCTCGCAGATTAATAATATGGTTGATGAGATTGAGACACAGATATTTAATATTGGAGAGAAAGAAATCTCAACTAAAACTATTGGTGAGATTGTAATGAGCAAGCTTAAGGCAGTTGATGAGGTTGCCTATGTAAGATTTGCATCTGTTTACAGAGAATTTAAGGATGTTGATTCATTTATGGAAGAGATTAAGAAAATCCTTAAATAATATATATCAGTAATTAAGAAAGGCAGCATTTTTGTTATGTTTAAGAGGTTTTATCCTGATATATATATTGATTCAGCTTACGACATAGATTATGAAGGACTGTATAATAAGGGCTACAGAGGTATTATATTTGATATTGACAATACTCTTGTGGAACATGGTGCACCAGTTACGAAGAAGTGCAGTGATTTATTTGACAGTTTAAGAGCGATAGGGTTTGATACATGCATTATATCGAATAACAAAGAACCGCGTGTAAAGCCGCTTGCTGATGCATGTGGTTCAAGATATGTAAGTAAGGCAGCAAAACCATCGCCGGTCAATTATATTAAGGCAATGGATATTATGGGAACAGACAGGAATAACACATTCTTTGTTGGTGACCAGCTTTTTACAGATGTGTGGGGCGCTAACAGGGCAGGTATTATGTCTGTGCTTGTAAAGCCTATTGATAAGCATGAAGAAATTCAGATAATTATTAAGAGAAGACTGGAATGGCTTGTATTATTTTTCTATAAAAGAAGAAAGCATTAATTGCTTAAAGGAGCTTATATTATGGACATCAAAGGAACAACAAGAGTATGCGGACTTATTGGTAATCCGGTAGGACATTCTGTTTCACCGGCAATTCATAATAATCTTGCACAACTGACAGGAAAAGATATGGTTTATACAACATTTAAAGTGGAAAAAGGAGATGTGGCATCTGCTGTAAGAGGTGCTTACAGTCTCAATATACTGGGACTTAATGTCACAGTTCCACACAAGTCAGAGGTTATTGATTCTCTTGTAGATATAGATCCGCTTGCCAAGGCTATAGGAGCTGTTAATACTCTTGTAAGGGTTGATGGAGGATTCAAAGGATACAACACTGATATTCTTGGACTTGCGAGAGAACTTGAAGATGAAGGAATTGAACTGGCTGATTCTAAGGTTATTATTCTGGGAGCAGGAGGCGCAGCAAGAGCTATTACTTTTCTTTGCTCAAGCAAGGGGGCAAAGAAAATTTATCTGTTGAACAGAACAGTTGATAAGGCTGAGGCGATTGCACAGGCTGTTAATGCACATTTTAACAATGATAAGGTTATTCCTATGAATATTGCTGATTATGCTGATATTCCGGGAGAAGATTATATTGTTATCCAGACAACAAGTGTTGGACTTCATCCGAATGACGAAGCTGTTGTTATTGATGATGAAGCATTTTACAAAAAGGCAGCAGTTGGTGTTGATATTATATATAATCCGGCCAAGACTAAGTTTATGAAGCTTATCAAGGCACAGGGAAAGAACGCTTATAATGGACTTAAGATGCTTCTGTATCAGGGAGTAAGTGCTTACGAGCTCTGGAATGACTGTAAGATTACTAAGGAAGAGGCTGATGAGGTGTATAAGTGTCTTCAGAAGGAGCTTGGGATTAATGAATAGAAAGAATAATATTATCCTTATTGGTTTTATGGGAAGCGGTAAGACAACATTTGGAAGATGGATTACCAGGACTCACAATATGGAATTTCTTGATACTGACGAGTATATAGAGAATAAGTATAACAAGCTTATTAAGGATATATTCAGGGATTCCGGTGAAGAGACATTTAGGGATATGGAGACACAGGCTATCAAAGAGCTTGCACAGGTCAGTGATAACTGTGTTATATCTGTTGGTGGAGGACTGCCGGTAAGAGAAGTTAACAGAAGTCTTCTTAAGGAGCTTGGAATTGTTGTATATCTGGAAGCATCTGTTGATGAACTGGTAAAGCGTCTGTCTAAGGACACAAGCAGACCGCTTCTTGCAGGAGGTAATTTAAGAGAAAAGATTGAAAGTCTTATGACCGCAAGGGAGGCGCTTTATAAGGACGCTGCTGATGTTATAGTTAAGACTGATGGAAGAAGATTTGAAGACATGTATGCTGATATAGTTTCAGCTGTTAATATAGGCATAATGGAGGATTGATATGAAGATACTTGTAATGAACGGACCTAACATTAATTTTCTTGGAATAAGAGAGAAAGGTATATATGGAGAGCAGAATTATGAAGCTCTTGTTTCAATGATTGAGAAGAAGGCAGAGGAGCTTGGAGTTGATGTTGAGGTGTTCCAGAGCAATCATGAAGGTGCTATAATTGATAAGATTCAGGAAGCATATTATAATGATGTTGATGGAATAGTTATTAATCCGGGAGCGTTTACTCATTACAGCTATGCAGTAAGAGATGCTCTTGCATCTGTGGCAGCAATTCCTAAGATAGAGGTTCATATATCTAATGTACATACAAGAGAAGAGTTCAGACATACATCAGTGACAGTTCCTGTGTGCAACGGACAGGTTGTTGGACTTGGACTTAAGGGATATTTATATGCCATGGAAGCAGTTGTTGACCTTGCTATGAAAAAGTAGTTGCCAAATGTTTATATTTATTATACAATATTAGAAGTCATTTGATTATTTAGGAGGTATACCAAAGAATGGTAGATGCAGGTAGTTTTAAGAACGGTATTACAATTCAGTATGAGAACGGAATTTGGCAGGTAATCGAATTCCAGCATGTTAAGCCTGGTAAGGGATCACCTTTCGTTAGAGCTAAGTTAAAGAATATTATTTCTGGTGGTGTTATAGAGAATTCTTTCAGACCAACTGAGAAGTTTGATCTTGCACACATCGACAGATCAGAATATCAGTATTTATATGCTGATGGAGATCTTTACAACTTTATGAATACAGAGACATATGACCAGATCGCATTAAGTGCTGATCAGGTTGGTGATTCTCTTAAGTTCGTTAAAGAGAATGAGATGGTTAAGCTTTGTTCACATGATGGTAATGTATTTGCTATTGAGCCACCTATTTCAGTTGAGCTTGAAGTAACAGATACAGAGCCTGGTATCAAGGGTAACACAGCAACAGGTGCTACTAAGCCAGCTATCGTAGAGACAGGAGCTAAGATTATGGTTCCATTATTCGTTAATCAGGGCGATAAGATTAAGATTGATACTCGTACAGGTGAGTATACATCAAGAGCATAATTTTTATGTATTATTAAGGGCTGTCATGCATATGCATGACAGCCCTTTTTGCGCGAGTAGCGATGAGAATAGCTGCAGAATTTATAATCATGCTTGCATGAATTATAAATTGGGCGGATATTCGAGGAGCACCGCGACAATGCCAGACTTTAGTCTGGCATATGCGCTACTCGCGCGAGTAGCGATGAGAATAGTTCTAGACTTATCCTCTTGCCTGGAATGTTGTACAGACTGTATCGTCCTCTGTTACAGCCTTTATACCTGATATGTCTACATGGTCAGCATCACATTTTTTATTAGTGTTATATATGCAGTTGGTTGCTTCACATGAGATGGATAAAGAATCTTTAGGAAGATGGCACATATTAGTTGCACTTGGTTTCTGATGTTCATAGTCACTGCAGCATGTTTCACCACATTGGCATGCCAAGCTTCCTTCTACACAGATTGAATTAAGACAGCACTGGTTGTCACAGTTATGCATGCAAGATGCAGCATTACAGTTAAGATTACCCATAATATTTCTCCTTTCAAAAAACAAATATGACCGCTATTGTTTTTGAAACATAGCGGCCATATTATTGTACCCTTAATATTATTCTTTATTCAGAGGGCTATTTAATGAAAGAAAATGTAAAACGCTTCGTTCTGACATTGAAATATCTGAAAGAAACCTTAGCAATAATCTTATCCTTTGATACAAATGTGTTGGTCCAGTATCTGGAATCTTTAGAATTGTTTCTGTTATCTCCAAGCATAAAATATGAATCAGCAGGTACAACATAGGTTAACTCTTCACCATCATTGTTCATTGGCTCCCGAAGATAATTCTCTTCAAGCTGTTCACCATTGACATATACATGTCCGTTGGAAATCTGAATGACATCACCAGGAATACCGATAACTCTTTTTACAAAATTCTGTGATTCATCATCAGGATATTTGAAGATTACAATATCACCACGTTCTGGTTCATGAAACAGATAAGCAAGTCTGAAACCTATTAGTCTGTCTCCGGTAAGAATGGTGTTTTCCATTGAACCAGATGGAACCTGAGCGTTTACAATTATAAATCTGGTAAAAAGAAATGCTACAATAACAGCAACGGCAAGGATTTTGATATAACTTAATATTTCCTGTCCAATAGTTTCCTGTTTTTCTTTATGATGATGTGGAGCAACAGGCTCATCGCTGTAACGTGGAATATCATAAACGTTATCATCATCATCTTCTTCATCAAAAGAAAAATCATCATCTAAAAATTCGATACCATCATCGTATTTTGCTTTAGTATCATCGTCATAATTGTCATAGTTAAAATTAGTCATGTTATATATTTCCTTATTGTTATATAAGACAATGATAGTTTAAATGGCATTATTTTGCAAGTAATTCCATGATTTTATTGCTTCTTGCAATAAATCCAGTCATCTGTTCAGGAGAGAGTGGTGCATGACTAAGCATAGCAAGGTCATAGAGCTGTTCGCATATAATCTTAGTATTTTCACCGTCTGCATGTTCTGCAACATATTTAACAAGGTCATTGTTAGCATTAAGTACAAGAGTCTGACCTTCGGCACCAAACATATTAGGATCCATGCCTGCCATACCGTACATCTTCATCATATCCTGCATACGTCTGCTTTCTTCTGAAAGAGTAATCATTGAAGATATAGATGCATCCTTTAATTTCTCAACGTTAACAGTTAAATTCTCTTTGCCAAGAGCATCCTTGAAAGTCTTAGAGAGCTTTTCAGTCATGTCCTTCAACTCGTCTTTAGAAGTCTCTTCCTTAAAGCTGTCTGAAAGATCTGCATCGATACGCTTGAACTTGAGATTCTCATTCTTAGATTCCATGTTGGTGATGAATGGCTGGTCAATGTTATGAGTAAGAATTACAGCATCAATTCCTTCATTCTTAAACATGTTGATATACTGACTCTGCTCAACTTCGTCTGTTACATAGAATACTGTGTTTTCGTGTTTCTCTTTATTCTCTTCAAGACATTCTTTAAGAGTTAAATATTTGCCGTCAAGGTTCTTGAATATAATGTAATCGTTCATCTTCTCGGCAAATTTTTCATCCTTTAAGCAACCGAATTTGATAAATGGATTGATGTCATCCCAGTATTTCTCATAGTTTTCTTTATCCGTTTTACACATTCCTGAAAGCTTGTCGGCAACCTTTTTAGTGATGTAATCAGATATCTTCTTAACAAATCCATCGTTCTGAAGTGCTGAACGTGATACATTAAGTGGAAGGTCTGGGCAGTCAATAACACCTTTAAGAAGAAGTAAAAATTCTGGAATAACTTCTTTGATGTTATCTGCTACGAATACCTGATTGTTATAAAGCTTTATAGTACCTTCAATAGATTCATACTCTGTATTAATCTTAGGGAAGTAGAGAATACCCTTAAGATTGAATGGATAATCCATGTTAAGGTGAATCCAGAATAATGGTTCTTTATAATCGTGGAATACCTTGCGGTAGAATTCCTTGTAATCTTCATCTGAACATTCATTAGGATGCTTTGTCCAGAGTGGATGGATATCGTTGATTGCAACTGGTCTTTTTACAATCTTAGCCATCTTTTTGGCTGGAACTTTCTCAACAGTTTCCTTAGTTCCATCTTCTTTCTCAACTTCTTCTGTAACAGCGTCCTTTATAAATGTATCAAGAACTGTATCTTTTTCTGTAACTTCTTCCTCAGGAATCTCCTCAGTCTGTTCACCCGCATCTTCGTTAGTTACAAAGATTGGAACCGGCATGAAAGAGCAGTACTTATCAAGAACTTCTTTAGCTTTATATTCGTTGGCAAATTCATAGCTGTCCTCATTGAGGTAAAGAGTAATCTCAGTACCAGGAGTTGTTTTGGTTCCCTCACTTATATCATATTCAGTTCCTCCGTCACATGACCAGTGAACTGATTCTGCTCCGTCCTTAAATGAAAGAGTATCAATAGTAACCTGGTCAGCAACCATAAATGCTGAGTAGAAACCTAAACCAAAATGTCCGATAATCTGGTCATCGTTAGCCTTATCCTTATACTTCTCAAGGAATGCTTCAGCACCTGAAAAAGCAATCTGATTGATATACTCATCAACCTCTTCCTTAGTCATACCGATACCGTTATCAATGATCTTGATTGTCTTATCTTTTGCAGAAAGCTTAATTTCAACCTTATATTCAATATCATCAGGAGCTTCATACTCTCCAATCATTGAAAGCTTCTTGAGCTTAGTGATAGCATCACATGCATTAGAAACTAACTCTCTATAGAAGATATCATGGTCAGAATACATCCATTTTTTGATGATAGGGAAAATATTCTGACTGTTAATAGATAAATTACCATGTTCTTTTGACATAATATTTCACTCTCCAATCTGTATAGTATTAAACTAAATGTTAATTTAATACACAAGAAAACATAAGTCAAGCAAAAATTAGCACTCCTTAAACAAGAGTGCTAACAAAAAAACCGCCTGTGCGTGTAAACAGGCGGTTTTGTAACATTTATTAAATAATTCTAAATTATTCCTCATAGGAAATATCAGCATCTGACAGGAAGTTAATAATATATCGTTCAAATGCTTCATCAAGTGAACGGTCGAGAGTGAAAGTACTAAGCGAAGATGCTGTTGTCATGGTTACTGAACCATCCTGATAGCGTACATTAAGAAATAACCCGTTGACACAGTCGGGGTCAAAGTTAAGGTCAGTATCAAGTATCAGCTTTGCAACAACTGCTTCAGGCAGTACAAATGTTATCTTTAAAAGTTCAGGAACTTTCCTGCCCTTAATTATGCTGAATGCGAAAGGCTTAATGTTCTTCCATGATGTATATCTTGCAGAAGGCATGGAATTAAGCTCATCTTCATTATAAAAGTCAGTGTTGAGCTTTCCATCTATTGTATAACTGCAGCCTGTGCATATATAGGCTTCTGAAAGACACATACCATCAAATGTATCGCTTATCAGAAGTTTATTCATAAATTGCTTTAAATCCTTAATTGTAAGAGAGAGCATAAATCCTCCTTGTTTTGCGAAGCAAAATGCGACTGCCCATGCAGGAGCAGAGGATTTTAGCCTCCATGTTTTGCGAAATGTATATTAATTATAATATAAAATCAGTCTTTTAGAAACAGCTTTTGAATTATATTTATAAGAGCAAAGAGAATTGTTGATATAATGCACAAAATGACAATGCCAAGTACAACATAACTCATCTTAAATACCTGGCTTCCGTATATTATGAGGTATCCAAGTCCTTTTTTAGCAGCTAAGAATTCGCCTATAATTACACCTACAAGACACAGACCTATATTTACCTTCATGTTACTTATAATGATTTTCTTGGAGCCGGGGATGATAAGTTTACACAGAATATGCCATTTGTTACCACCAAGAGTCCGTATCAGAGTGATTTTTTCTTTGTCAATGCCAAGAAAACCTGTGTACAGATTAATTATCATGCCAAATATGGCTACGGATACAGCTGTTATAATAATTGCCTTGGTATTAGTGCCAAGCCATACTATAAGCATTGGTGCCAGAGCTGACTTGGGAAGGCTGTTTAATACTACCATGAAAGGCTCAAGACAGTCAGACAGTCCTTTGAAACACCATAGCAATATTGCAAATATAATGCCGACAACTGTAATTATTGCAAATGCGACTATGGTTTCATAGAGTGTTACCCATATATGCATGAATATTACTCCGTCTTTGGCAAGGTCAATAAATGTCTTATACAGTCTTACCGGTGAGCTGAATATAAATGCATTGATAATACCTTTGTCGGCAGTAAATTCCCATATACCGATAAAACCTAAGAATAATATCAGGCGGGAGAGTGTTACTGATATGGAATATATGCGCTGCTTAATTACGAATTTGCGTTGTAAAGGACTCATATTCATTTTAACACCTCCCTTATTTCATCAAAATATTTCTGGGTTGAAAGAGTGTCACGTGATTTGATATCAACTGTTTTTAAAAGACTGGCAGGTCTGTTTGTGAGGATAAGAACACGGTCAGTCATTGCAATTGCTTCAGATATATCGTGCGTTACTAATATTACTGTTTTTTTCTCACTTCTTAATATATTACATATATCTTCCCTTACTTCGAGTCTTGTCTGATAATCAAGGGCAGAAAATGGTTCGTCTAAAAGTAAAATATCCGGTTTCAGAGCAAGTGTGCGTATAAGTGCTGCACGCTGTCTCATACCTCCGGATAACTGGGATGGCCTCGCTGATTTGAATTCTGCAAGGTCGTATTGCTCTAAGAGATGATTAACATAGGCAATGTTTTCAGGAGTTTTTTTGTTATTTATTTCAAGACCTAACATAACATTTTTATATATACTGCGCCATTCAAACAGATTATCTTTCTGCAGCATATATCCCATCCGGGAGTCTGTATTATTCTCTGGCGGTCTTATATATATGGTTCCTGCTTCAGGCTTTATAAGATCGCATAGAAGAGAGAGCAGTGTGGATTTGCCACAACCGGATGGACCGACAATTGATGTGAAACTACCGGGCTTTATTTCGAAAGAAAGGTCATTGATTACCGGGGTCTCTCCATTTTTATCATGATAAGAATAATATATGTGATCCAGAGATAGAATTGATTCCAATAGATTACTCCCATACTATGGTTAATATAATTTATGAAAAATATCAGAAAAAGTGATAATCAAGATTGAATAAAACTCATATAAAGAATATAATAAAAATATTAAAGTCATATGAGGGGTACTTTATGAACTGTTTAGAGGAAGTAATAGCCAGTATAAGCACTGAAAGAGTTTTTATACAGACACATAATTTTCCGGATCCTGATGCAATTGCATGTGCATATGGATTATCAGAGCTTTTGAAGGCAAAGGGGATAGATGCAGAAATATGCTATAAGGGAAGCATCGACAGAACTGTGACAGCCAAGATGGTAAGGCTTCTTAATATTAATGTTAAGGAATATATAAGTTTTGAAGAATTTAACAAAGAAGATGAGATTATTCTTGTTGATGCCCAGAAGGGTAATTCTAATATTATAGATATGAATGGACAGGAAATAATATGTATTGACCACCATCCCGTATATGAGCATATTGATTATAGGTTTTGCGACATAAGACCAGATGTTGGTGCATGTGCTTCGATTATAGCATCTTATTATTTTGACAATGATATTGATATGCCAGCTGATGTGGCAACAGCACTGTTATATGGAATCAAGATGGACACAGCTGATATGCGCAGAGGTGTTTCACAGCTAGATCTTGATATGTTTTATAAGCTTTTTATGATGGCAGACAGGGATATACTTACAAACCTTGACAGTAGTGTACTGCATTTTGATGATATTAAGGCATATAAAGATGCACTGAGTACTATTGATATAAGGGAAGATGTATGCTTTGCATGTGCCGGATATGAATGTAAAGAATCACTTATAGCCGCTATATGTGATTTTACACTCACGCTTGATGGAATTAATCTGTCAATTGTATATTCACCAAAGAAGGATGGAATTAAACTGTCAATAAGAAGTGGTGGAAAATATCTGTCAGGAGTTCTGGCAGTCAATGCCCTTAGAGGAATAGGTACGGGAGGAGGCCATGATAATATGGCGGGGGGTTATGTACCATATGGAAAAGAAACCGGATCTAAAGTTGGGGATGCTGATATTGTAAGGCTTGAACATGAGATTAAGGCAAGATTCTTAAAAGAAGCAGGAATTAAATAGTGTTTATTTTAGTATATTAACTGCCGGATGAAGGTGATTCTTTCCGGCAGTTTTATTATTGAATATATTATCTTATATCAATCTGTAATCTGTCTATGAAATGTCCCCAAATGCCGGCATAGCCATCCATTCCGTTATCTTTATTATTATCTTTCTGATAACTATAGTAGTTACCGTTCACAGGACTTACCTTGTAGAATGCGTAATGATATCCTGATGAATTAATAATATCATCAGGGGTGTAATAATATATCTCAACGGCATCAACAGGTGTGTCATTGCCAGCATATCCATTATAGTAATCATTAATATCAGTGTTGCGGCTGTCTATGAAATCCAGCCAGCCACTGCCAACATGGACTCTGTATTTTATATAGCCGGTATCTGTTGTGACAGCAAGACCAGTGATATTCTGACCACGTATTCCGGCATAATCTTCATTATTCTTAACAACAGGAAGCCAGCGACCCGCTGCAAGTTTTGTCTGATAGTAAACATTTATACTATTGGATGAACTATCATCGGTACGGATAGTTTCACCAGTATTGTCATCATTTTTTACAGAATAATCTGAGTAATATATATTGCCGTCATATTCTTCATCTTCAATTTCTACTGCACCAAACTGCCACATGGTACAGTCAAGGCTTGGAGAATCAATTCCCCAGTGCGCAAGCCAGATATTCATCTCTGGGATTGATTTCAGTATGTCAAGGTTAAGCACATTTGTAAAATAGTTGTAATTGGCATAGACGCCGGTTTTATATCCGCTGATACGCATAGCATTAACAAACATTTCGCAGAAATCAGACAGCAGTTCGCCTTCGGAGTATACATCCAGACCGTTTCTTGCTTTATATCCATCAGCATCTTCCATATCAAACCACACACCAAGTTCGGGAGACCTTCCTTTAAGAAGTCTTAGAGCATGGGCAGTTTCACTTGCTGCATCGTAATAATCTAATGCATAACTGTATAGATAGACGCCATAAGGAATTCCAAGCCTTTCACATTCATTCATATTTCTTATGGCAGCAGCATCATCCTGTGATTGGATATCATTGCCATATCCTATACGGATAATTGTACCCTCAATATAGTTTTTCATATTATCCCACTGTATGAATCCATTATAGCTGCTCACATCTATAACAACGGCATATATATCAGCCGGTAATGACATGAACAGGCATACAGATGCAATAATTGCAATATATATTCTGATGATTTTCTTCATTCACATAGCCCCTTTCTTTTAATGTTCTAATATAGAATATTCGAGGGTCTGCCTTGGTGTTAGTGAAATAACGGCTTTACAAAAAAACAAATAATATATATAATGTAATACAGTTTCCGCATTATGACGGTTATAATGCCACCTTGGCTCAGTCGGTAGAGCGTTTCACTCGTAATGAAAAGGTCGCCGGTTCGATTCCGGCAGGTGGCTTGAATTAAAAAGTCCGTGAAGCTAGATAAATACTGGCTTCACGGACTTTTTAAATTTTCGTGATATGCTAAAATTTACTAAAGTTTTGGTAGTCAATGGTAGTCAAAAAAGAAAAAGATGGTAACCGGAGTTACCATCTTACTAATAAATGAAATAGGTGGGGTGACATTCCCACATCTCCAACAAGGGTGACGGCTGCCCGTTCCGTCCTCAGATTTCATTTAATATAGTCTATGTTTTACTTTTTTAAGTATACATTAGTAAAAGAAAAAGTCAAGCCTTTATAAGAGTCCCCTTATTAATAAAGTTTTTAACTCTGTTGGAATTTAGTACATACAAGTATCTTGCATAAAATATTCCACTGGAAGATATTCTTACAGCAACTTTAACATATTCATTGTTGATTATATGAGATGAAAAACTGCCTATCTGTTGCCTCATAAGTATAAAACATCTCCTTTTGTGATTATTTTATATTAAAAGAATAACATATATGAAAAGAAATATAAATACTTTAAATATAAAAATAATATAAAAATATGTGAATATTATTTCGTACAGCCGCCAACCATAATAGAGAATAATATTATCAGGAGGCGGACATGGGTAAATCTGAAGAAGAAAAAACAGATGATGATTATAAGGATGGTGCTGTCACGAAAAATGCTCTTCAGGTGATAACAATTATTGGAGAGATAGAAGGACATGATAATCTTCCTGCAACAAGCAAAGCAACCAAGTATGAACATATGCTTCCTAAGCTTGCGGAGATTGAGATGGATAAAGATATTAAAGGTGTACTTTTTATTATGAATACAGTTGGTGGGGATGTCAGTGCAGGACTGGCACTGGCAGAGATGATTGCTTCAATGAAAAAGCCAACAGTTTCACTAATCATAGGCGATTCACATAGTATAGGTGTGCCGCTTGCTGTGAGTACAGATTATTCATTTATTGTGCCTACAGCTACCATGATAATACATCCTGTGAGGATGAACGGAACACTTATCGGAGTTCAGCAGACATATGATTATTTTGAACGGATATCTGACAGGATAACATCATTTATTGCGGCTCACAGCAATGTAAGCAAAGAAAGAGTAGAGGAAATGATGGTTGACACCACACAGCTTTCTAAAGACTTAGGAACAGTGCTGGTGGGTAGACAGGCTGTTGAAGAAGGTTTAATATGTGAAGTAGGAGGAATCAGCGATGCACTTGCAAAGCTGGACTCGTTGATTGATAAACAATAACGCAATAAGGGGAAATTATGAAATGTAATATATGCCCAAGAGCCTGCAATGTCGACAGGAGTGTTAACAAAGGCTTTTGCGGAATGACTAATGATATATATGCGGCAAGAGCCGCTCTACATATGTGGGAAGAACCATGCATATCAGGTGAACATGGAAGTGGGGCAGTGTTCTTTTCAGGGTGTACATTAAGGTGCATATTCTGCCAGAATGCAGAGATTGCAGCAGCACATGTTGGAAAAAAGATAACAGTTGAGAGGCTTTCAGACATTTTTCTGGAACTTCAGGACAAATGTGCCAACAATATCAATCTCGTAACTGCAACACATTTTGTGCCACAAGTAGCAGAGGCACTTGTCAAGGCAAAGAATAAGGGGCTTGTCATACCAGTTGTGTACAATTCAAGTGCATACGAGAATGTCAGCACGCTTAATATGCTTGACGGGCTTGTGGATGTGTATCTTCCAGACATGAAATACATAGACAGCAGGCTTTCGGCAGAGTACTCGAAAGCGCCGGATTATGCTGATGTGGCTAAAGCTGCAATACATGAGATGGTCAGACAGACCCGAAAGCCGGAATTCTTTATAGAAGATGATGAACTCGTGAAGAGCGGAAGAGTTGAAGCCGGGATTATGAAAAAAGGCGTAATTGTAAGACATCTTGTACTTCCGGGAACAACTAAGGATTCCAAAGCGGTTATAAAGTATCTTATTGATACATATGGAGATGATATATACATAAGCATAATGAGCCAGTACACGCCATTTGACAGACTAAAAAAACATCCACTCCTGTCGCGTAAAGTGACAAGAAAAGAATATAATTCTGTGGTAGATTATGCAATAGACTGTGGGATTAATAATGGATTTATTCAGGAAGGTGATGTTGCAGAGGAAAGCTTCATACCTGAATTTGACTATGAGGGCATATGATTATATAATCGTAACAGAGATTATTACAAATGTATTGGCAGGATTAATATATGGAGAATAAGCATGGGCATATAGAGCAGAACAGAGCCAGAATATGGCAGATTGGCTTGTTTTCTCTTAATAATACATCAACTAATCTGTTTCTTGCGATGATGGGATATGTCTCATATTATGCTAATGGAATAGCAGGTCTTTCAGTTGTGCTTATTTCAGTTATTCTTACGGGAATGAGAATATTTGATGGGGTAACAGATCCGGTAATAGGGTATTTTATAGATAAGACTAATGGAAAATATGGTAAATTCAGGCCTTATATTGTTATAGGATACTTACTAATGGCAATCAGCAGTCTTGTACTGTTCTTTACTACAAGCCTTGTTCCAGTTATTTTAAGACCATTGTATTTTATAATTGTATATTCAGTATATATAATAGGATACACATTTCAGACAGCAGTTGTAAAGTCTGGACAATCGGTAATTACTAATGACATGAAGCAGAGGCCAATGATAACATTTTTTGACTCAACATTTATAATGTTCGCACATGGTCTGGTTGCTTTCTATGTGTCAGTGTATCTGATTGAGAAATATAAGACATTCCAGTCACAGGCACTTTTCTCAGAGTTCGTAATCACAGTGGTTATTGTAGCCGGAATATGCTCAGCACTGGCTGTTGTGGGAATATGGAGTAAGGATAATGTAAAGTACTTCAAGCTTGATGAGGATAAGAAGCAGCAGATACATTTCAGGGATTATGTGGTTATAATTAAACATAATAAGCCAATCAGAATGCTTGTTATTGCGGCGGCATCTAACAAATTCGCACAGATGGTATATGGTAATTCAACAGTTCTTGTAATGCTTTATGGAATTCTGATGCAGAATTATCCGCTGGCTGGTATAATTGGAATAATTGTAGGTATTCCTAATCTGGGAATAATATATATTGGGATAGAGCATGCCAAGCGATGCGGACAGAAGAAGACATTAGTAAGGTCGACATATCTTGCTATTTTTTTTCAGACGATACTTATGTTTATGATGATATTTTCAGACCTTACAAATGTATCATTAAGACATATTAACTTTATAACGGTGGCGTTTTTGTTAGTGTTTACGCTGCTTAACGGAGTAAAATCAATATCTAATAATATAGTTGTTCCTATGATTGCCGATTGTACTGATTACGAATATACACTGAGCGGACATTTTGTGCCGGGAATAATGGGAGCACTGTTTTCATTTATTGACAAATCATTTTCAGCACTTGGAACAGGATTTGTAGGAATAGCACTTGCGATAGCAGGGTATTCTAAAGTTTTTCCGCAGGTGGAGGACCAACTGACACCACAGCTTAAGTTTCTGACAATATTTTTCTATTGCATAATTCCGATAATAGGCTGGATTGTGACAATATTTATAATGAGATTCTATAAGCTGGATAAGAATACTATGAGGGGCTTGTATAAAAAAAAGAGTGGAGATTAATATGCTTATTAGTAAAGGAAATCCCATGCTTATGGGATGCAGCAGATATAAGGATGGATATAATTTTACATATGAGTCAGAATGCGAAAATGCAGCTCTGCTGATTTTTGATGCACATATGAAGCCAAAAGAACGGATAGAATTGGATTCATCAATGAAATGTGGAAATATATTTTCAGTTCATGTGTCTGGCAGGAGGCTGGATACATGTTTCTACTGCTATGAGATAGATGGCTTAATGTATCTTGACCCATATGCAAAGGCGATAACGGATTGTGGAAGATTTGGACAGACGGACGAGGAAGATGTGTATCTGGCAGCGATTGATGTGGCAGATTATGACTGGGAAGATGACAGGCCGCTTAATCTGGATTACAGTGACTGCATTTTTTACAAAATGAATGTCAGGGGATTTACTAAGAGCAGGACATCTAAGGTTAAAGATAAAGGCACATTTGCAGGAATAGTGAACAAGATTCCATATCTTAAGGAACTTGGAGTTACTACTATTGAACTGCAGCCTGCATATGAATTTGATGAAATAGGCCGTTTTCCACAGCTGACTGATACTATAATGTCAAAATACGGAGCCGGAACACATTACAGCGTGGATAAGAATACGCGGAAAATTAATTACTGGGGATATGTTGGAGGATTTTATTTCGCACCTAAGGCATCATATTCTTCAATTGCTTCAAAGCATCCGGGGGTGTTTAGGGATTATACAGTTGAATTTAAGAATATGGTTAAAGAACTGCACAGAAATGGCATTGAAGTCGTTATGGAAATGTTTTTTACTGACGAAAGTACAGGCTTTATCCTGCAGTGTGTAAGATACTGGGTTACTGAATATCACATTGACGGAGTTCATGTGTACTGTGATGAGTCAGCGCTTAAGGCACTTTCACAGGATGCACTTTTAGCGGATACCAAGATTATAACTGTATACTGGAATGGCAAAACCGGAACGAAGAAGCATATGGCTAATTATAATAATGATTTCCAGAATATTGCGCGCCGCCTGTTAAAGGGTGACGAGAATATGCTTGGAGAATTTGCAGCTATATCAAGAAAGAATGAGGCAAACAGTGCAAGTATTAATTATATTGCCAACAACAATGGATTTACTCTTAATGATCTTGTAAGCTATGACAGAAAGCATAATGAGCTTAATGGCGAGAATAACAGGGATGGCGAGGATTTTAATTTCAGCTGGAACTGTGGCGAGGAAGGTTCGACAAGAAAGAGAAAGATTAAAGAACTAAGAATGCGTCAGATTAAAAATGCACTGGCATTTGTTTTCTTGTCGGCAGGTACTCCGCTTATACTTGCCGGAGACGAGTTTGGCAATTCACAGAATGGTAACAATAATCCGTATTGTGTTGACAGTGAACTTTCATGGGTTAACTGGAAGGAAACTAAAGAGGGAAAAGAAATTCTTGAATGGACAAAGGCTCTTATACAGTTCAGACAGAATAATAAGATACTTCATATGCCGCAGTCGCTTACTTTAAGTGACAGGGTATCATGTGGCTACCCTGATATATCATATCATGGAACTAATGCGTGGTATGCACAGATGAATACATATGACAGGCATTTAGGAATTATGTATTCATGCGTATATGGGGATGAAGAAGACTACCGTTTGATATATGCCGCATATAATATGCACTGGGAGAATCACAGCTTTGCACTTCCTAAGATTAATGGTACATGGAAGGTTGATATGAGTTCTAATGTATCAGGTGCTGTGATTGAAGATAATAACAGAAGTGTATGTGTTGAGCCACGAAGTGTTGCAATACTCACAGGAACATATGAAATTCCTGCTAAAAAGGAGAAGTAATGGATATAAAGAAGCTTGCAGATGTCAAAGACAGATTTGCAGATTACGAGAAGATATTTAATTCAGGTGATTATGACAAAGCGGCAGATATATTATCTGCAATACTTGAAAGAATAGAAGAGTGTACGGACGAGCGTAAAGCCGGAACTATGGATGATACATTTGTGAAAAAATCGGACATGGACGGCAGACCAATATATATAAGCCTTAATCATGTTATGGAATATTATGTGTACGCATGTTATTTTGAACCGGAAACGGATGTGCTGTGTACAGAGCTGCCGGTTGGAGAGTACTACAGGACTTATGGCAGTCTGTGCCTGAAGTTATCGAAGTTTCGCAGAGCTGAGGATGCATTTAAGAAGGCTATATGCTGGAATCCTGTTGACCTTGATTCATATCTTGGTCTTGCAGAATGTTATAAGAATCTTAATATGCTGTCGAGATATCTTGATGTTACAAAGCAGGCATACAGATTTTGCTGCAGCCGCGCAACGATGGCAAGATATTACAGAAATATGGGATTTTATTATGTTGCCAGGTATAATACTGAGGCGGCAAGGGTGTGCTACACCTACAGCAATATATATTATAAGACAGACAATGCTGATAATGAACTTAAGTATCTTGAGCAGGCATTAAATGACAAGACACCGGAATATTCTGTTAAACAGATGCAGGAAATACTTGATAAGAATGATGTGGAACCAGGACCTGACTCTAAGACGATAGGAATTATATACAGAGTCGGTGAACTTATGATGAATGATAAAGATTACCGTCTGGCAAGAGACTGCTTTTCAATTGTTTATGATATAACACAGGAAACACAGTTAAAGACATTGCTTGATGAATTAGATAAAGATCTGGAGGCTGACAATGCTTAATAAATCTTATGATGGAATAATATTTGACCTTGACGGTACTATGTGGGACACAAGAAAACCAATATGCGAGGCGTGGAATATAATACTTTCTCGTCATGAAGAGATTCACAGAGCACCAATAGTGGAAGCTGACCTTAATGACTGTATGGGACTTCCGATGTACGACATAGCTGCAAAGCTGTTTCCACAAGAACAGGAACCGGTAAGAAATGCACTTATGGACGAGCTGTGTACATTTGAGAATGGATATCTTGCAGAAAGAGGTGGAATTCTTTATCCACAGCTTGCAGAAACTCTTTATACACTAAGCAAGAAATATCCATTGTATATTGTGAGCAATTGTCAGGATGGTTATATTGAAAGTTTTCTTACAGCACACCTTATGTCCGATTTCTTCAAAGATACTGAATGTTGGGGAAGGACATTTCTGCCAAAGAGCGAGTCTAATAAGATACTTATAGAAAGAAACAACTTAAAGAACCCTGTGTATGTCGGTGATACAGCAGGCGATGCAAAGTCTGCCAAAGATGCGGGAATAGATTTTATATATGCTGAGTATGGATTTGGAGACGTATCCAAAGACAGCTATGTTGCTAAGATAGAGAGCTTTGCAGAGCTTGCAGAGATATTGTAGGATGGGTTTCAAGCTGGAGAGTACTTAGGGGCTTAAAGCTGTGTTATGATATGTGGAGAGTTGGGCTGGGATAGGCTGAGAACTGTGCCAGAATATGTGAAGTTTGGAAAAGACCTACGCAGGCAGGAAATTCAGGCGGTTGAGTAGGTCTTTTAAGCTGGAAAGCTGTATGAGGACAGGTAGAGAGCAGAGAAAAGACCTACGCAAGCAGGAAATTCAGGTGGTTGAGTAGGTCTTTTAAGCTGGAAAGCAGTGCGAGGACAGGTAGAGGGTAGAGAAAAGACCTACGTAAGCAGGAAATTTGTGTGGATGAGTAGGTCTTTTAAGCCGGAAAGCAGTGTGAGGACAGGTAGAGGGCAGAGAAAAGACCTACGCAGGCAGGAAATTCAGGCGGTTGAGTAGGTCTTTTAAGCCGGAAAGCTGTGCGAGGACAGGTAGAGGGTAGAGAAAAGACCTACGCAAGATAGAAATTTAAGTGAGTGAGTAGGCTTTTAGCAAGAAATAAGATAAAATTCAGTAGAGATACAAATCAATCTCAATAATAGCAGTTTACAGGTGATATAAATTAATATATATTAAAAAAGTAAATATGGCAAACTTATAGAAATATAAGGACGCAAAACTAGAAGTCTAGAGGTATAAAGCTGAAAAACACTATTTTCAGTTGAGAGATTCACATAAGCATAAGTCTCTAATACTATGATAGTTCGGTTGCATTAAGAAATCTTTTAAAAATTTCTTAGTGCAGCCTTTTTGTTTTAAATTCAGGCTTCAAAAATACCATAGGGGGGAAAGAAAAATTGAAGAATTTATTTAACAATTCTGAGGAAGTTAGAGAAAATACAAATAACAGCATTAAATATATTAGAAAGCATGCGAACACATTGCATCTAACGTTGTCGAATAACATGAAATATGAGGTGTAGGAAATGGAACTAATTGCAGGTATTATGTTAGATGTGTTTTTTTTCGCTCGATTTATATATATAAAAACTCAATTCTACAAAACCAAAGGCATTGCGAATGGTAATGCAAATCAATACTCTTCTGAGTTTATTTATGGAAACAAAGGACATAATTATGTTTGCAGTGTAAAAAAGAATATATTTTCGATGTATCATGAAAGGGAATCTGTTTATACCATATGTGTAAAAAAAGATAATCCATATAATGGAGTTATGGGAAATGAACAGACTATATATATGATTTTGGGTATTATGTGGTTTGTATTTGATGTTTTATACATAACAATATTGGCTTTAGACGGGCTTAATTAAATAATATGGCGGAATTAATAAATGAAAGTTATAAAGAATGTGTTGTTAGAAATAGTAACATTAATTTTTTAAACCGGAAAGCTGTGTGAGGATAGGTAGAGGGTAGAGAAAAGACCTACGCAAGATAGAAATTCAAGTGAGTGAGTAGGCTTTTAGCAAGAAATAAGATAAAATTCAGTAGAGATACAAATCAATCTCAATAATAGCAGTTTACAGGTGATATAAATTAATATATATTAAAAAAGTAAATATGGCAAACTTATAGAAATATAAGGACGCAAAACTAGAAGTCTAGAGGTATAAAGCTGAAAAACACTATTTTCAGTTGAGAGATTCACATAAGCATAAGTCTCTAATACTATGATAGTTCGGTTGCATTAAGAAATCTTTTAAAAATTTCTTAGTGCAGCCTTTTTGTTTTAAATTCAGGCTTCAAAAATACCATAGGGGGGGAAAAAGAAAAATTGAAGAATTTATTTTATCCTAAAATCTTATACAGCAACAATAGATATTATAATATGTCCGAGATGACAGATAATTATTTGACCAATATAGCACAGTTAAGAATTCTGGGCGAAGAAGAACAGTACGATTTTTATAAGAATGATGGAATATTTAGTGGATTAGTGAATTTATTTAACAACTCTGAGGAAGTTAGAGAAAATACAAATAACAGCATTAAATATATAAAAAGGCAAGCGAACACATTGCATTTAATTCTGTCAAATAACATGAAATTTGAGGTATAGAAAATGGAAGCACTAGTTATAGGTATTATGATGGATCTCGTTTTTTTTGCCCGATTTTTATACATAAAAAAGCATTTCTATAAAACTAAAGGAGTTGCAAATGGCAATGGCTATAAATATCAATACGCTTCTGAGTTTATTTATGGATACAAAGGGCATAATTATGTTTGCCGTGTAAAAAAGAATATATTTTCGATGTATCATGAAAGGGGTTCTGTTTATACCATACGTGTTAACAAAGATAATCCATATAATGGAGTTATGGGAAATGAACAGACCATATATATGATTCTGAGTATTGTGTGGTTTGCACTTGTTGGCTTTTACATAATGTTATTGGCATTGGAAAGGCTTATGTAAGTGTCAATTGAGAGTGAACTTAAATTGTGAGTATATAATATGGAGGAATTAAGAAATGAAAGTTATAAAGAATGTGTTGTTAGAAATAGTAACATTAATTTTGATGATGATAAACCTATATATGTTTTTTATTCAGAGTGGAATTGCAAGGATTCAGCAGACCACACAGGAAGAGTTTGATGCTTTTTGGAGAACACTTTCGATTCTGAGTTTGATTATTCTGATAATCCTTGTTGTGGTATATATTGTAAGCGTTAAAGTATTTAAAAGAACAATTGGAAAAACACTTTTAGGAGTAGTTATTCTTCTTGCTGTGAATGTGATTATACTGGTACTTACAAATGCAACAACGGTTCTTATTTTTGTAGCAGTTGTTTTATACATAGTATATCTGGTTCAGACAATTGTTAATATCAGGAAATTTTAAGCTTTTGTGCTTGACGGCAGATAAACATAGTGCTATTATAGGTGGCAGTTAAATATTTAAAGTCGATGATCAAAAGAGTACTTTCGGAAGGTACATCACAGAGAGCTGGCGGTGGTGGAATGTCAGCATGGAGAGCCGTAAGGAATGGGTTTGTGAGATGCGTAGATGAATTAGCAGTAGTTTACGACGCGGCCTCGCGTTATAGGGGAAGGATATATTAATTGTATCTGATAATGAGTTGAGCATACAGGTGGCATATCCGGTAAGGAGTGCCACCTTTTTTATTAATATTACAAGTATGTTCATAAATAAGGGTGGCACCACGGTAATTCGTCCCTGACAGGAATCTGCAATATACAGGTTCCTGTCAGGGACATTTTTTGTAAGCAGCAGGCGCCAGTAATGAACAACGAAGGATAGGGAGGAACTATGAAACGAAGATTAAGAGCTTATAAGAAGACGGTAAGTATCGTTAATGAGAAAGCTATTGAACTATACAAAGGACTTGGAATTGAAAAGAAGGGATTTCTTCTTGAAGGAACTGACAAGGAAAGCGGACAGTATACTTTTATGGGAGTTGAACCAAATGAGATAATCCAATCAGATAAGGACAGCCTTGTTATTACAAGAAAAGATGGAAGCAGAGAGGTAAGAGAGGGCAATCCTCTTATAAGACTTAAAGAGTATTTTGATGAATTCGAGATAGTAAAGGATCCGGGAGAACTTGATTTCCTTGGAGGTCTTGTTGGAAGCCTTGGATATGATTATATAAGATACACAGAAGTCCTTCCTGATGATAATCCTGATGAGATAGGAATTGAGACAATACAGCTTATGTTTGCAGACAAGTTCATTGCTATCAATCATACAGCAGAAACATTCACAGCAGTAGTGCTTGGAGAGGATTCAGAGAAAGGCAGGATTAAGGCTTTAAAGGAAGCGGAGGAGCTTATAAAGACTGCAAGAGAGGGCGTAGATAAGTTTAAGGATGATAAGCCTGATATGTCACTTGATGGTGTAATATTGAAAAAATCGGACACGCTTGAACAATATAGCAAGAAGGTTAATAAGATTAAGAATTACATAAAAGAAGGTCATATATTCCAGACAGTTCTTTCGCAGAGATGGACAATAAAGACGGGACAGAGCGGTTTTAATCTCTATGAGAAATTAAGAGAACTTAATCCTTCACCATATATGTATTACTTTAATTTCGGAGATTTTGAGATAATCGGAAGTTCACCGGAAATGATTGTAAAGCAGTCAGACAATAAAGTATATACATGTCCTATAGCGGGCACAAGAAAAAGAGGAGCAACAAAGGAACAGGATATTGCTTTAGAGGAAGAACTTCTTGCAGATGAGAAAGAGAGAGCTGAGCATGTGATGTTAGTTGACCTTGCACGTAATGATATGGGTAGGATAAGTGAGATAGGAACAGTCAAGGTTGACCAGTTCATGAATATCCAGAGATATTCACATGTTATGCATATTGTTTCACTTGTTGAGGGAAGAAAGAATGGAGAATATCATCCACTTGACCTCGTATCATCATTCCTTCCAGCAGGCACATTAAGCGGCGCACCTAAGATAAGAGCAATGGAAATCATAGATGAGCTTGAGACAGTAAGAAGAGGCCTGTATGGAGGAGCTACAGGATACCTTGATTTTGGCGGTAATATGAACTTCTGCATTACAATCAGGACTATGATTAAGAAAGGCGATAAGGTATATCTTCAGGCAGGTGCAGGAATTGTTGCTGATTCAAAGCCAGAGATGGAATATCAGGAGTGCTGCAATAAAGTAATGGCACTTGCAAAGACACTTGTTAAGGAGGAACATTTATGATTCTGCTGATTGATAATTATGACTCATTTACATATAACCTGTATCAGTTTATTGGAATATTTAACAGTGATATTAAGGTTGTAAGAAACGATAAGATAACAATTGAGGAGATAGAGGAGCTTGACCCTGAATCAATAGTTGTATCTCCTGGTCCTAAGAGCCCTAAAGATGCTGGAATATGTGTTGATGTAATAAAGCATTTTACAGGAAAGAAGCCGATACTTGGTATATGTTTGGGACATCAGTGCATAGGAGAAGCATTTGGCGCAACTGTTTCTTATGCAAAATGTATCATGCATGGTAAACAGTCTGAAATATACCATGATGGAACAGGAATATTTACCGGACTTGATTCACCAGTAAAGGTTGCAAGATATCATTCACTCGCTATAATTGAAAAGACTTTGCCATACTGCCTGGAGGTTATTGCCAAGACACAGGATGGAGAAATAATGGCTGTAAAACATAAGGATTATCCGGTGGTCGGATTGCAGTTCCATCCGGAGTCAATATATACAGAGCATGGCAAGAGAATGATTGAGAATTTCGTTAATGGGGTGATTTAATGATATTAGATGTTATTGTAGAGGATAAGTTAAAAAGACTTCCAGAACACAAGAAAAGAATCAGCGAAGAAGAGATGACAAGACTTGCGATTGAGAGCCATAGAGTGTCACACAGCTTCTATGATGCACTTGCAAAGGACGGCCTTTCAATTATAAGTGAGTTCAAGAAAGCATCACCAAGTCATGGTAATATGAACAATAAGATTACTCTGGAAGAAAGGATAAAACAGTACGGCGAAAGCGCAGATGCTATTTCATGTCTTACAGAGGAAGACCATTTTAAGGGAAGTACAGAATATCTTAAGCAGATAAGACAGATGACAGACCTTCCGATTATCAGAAAGGATTTCATAATTGATCCATATCAGGTGTATGAAGCAAAGGTAATAGGAGCGGATGCAGTTCTTCTCATTGCTGCGATTCTTGATGACAGTAGATTTAAAGAACTATATGACCTTGCTTACAGTTTAGGACTTGATGTTTTATGCGAGGTTCATAACGAAGAGGAAATGCAGAGAATGCTGAATCTTGATGTGAAGATTATAGGAATTAACAACCGTAATCTTAAGACATTTGAGGTTGACCTTGATACTACGAAAAAACTTGCAGATATGGTTACACCAGAGATGAGAAAGGCTGGAAAACTGCTTGTATCAGAAAGCGGTGTTGCGGATACAGACGATATTAAGGTGCTGGCAAAGAGTGGAGCAGATGCACTTCTTATAGGAACAGTGCTTATGGAAGCACCGAAGCCGGAAGAATTAATATCAGAGTTTAAAGAGGTATATAATGCTGAAAGAAAATGATTCTTTAGTACAGGTTAAGATATGCGGACTTACAAGTATGGATGATGTACACATTATAGAAAAATATGGTGCAGATTATGCAGGTATGGTACTATATTATCCAAAAAGCAGACGCAATATTGACATTACTCTGGCAGAAACACTTGCTACAAGATTGAAAAAATCGGACATTAAGACAGTCGCCGTTGTTGTGTCCCCCGATGTATCACAGCTTGAAGCAATACAGAATGCGGGATTTGATTATATACAGATTCACGGTGAATTAAGTGATGATGTGTATAATGCATGCAGTGTCGGGATTATAAGAGCCGTTAACATTAAGCATCAGTCAGAGGAAGATATATATCTGGAGACTAAGCGATGGCGAAGTCTGGATAAAATATATGGACTGCTTTTTGATGCGGGAGTTCCGGGGAGCGGTAAGACATTCGACTGGGAAAGTCTTAAAAAAGCGGACTGTGGTAATAAGAAATTATTCCTTGCAGGAGGACTTACACCAGACAATGTAAAAGCTGCGATAGAAGCAGTAAGGCCTGATGTTGTTGATATAAGTTCGGGCGTTGAATATGATGATGTGTCCGTTAAAGGAAAAGATGAGAGTAAAGTTAAAGCATTTATACAGAATGCAAAATATTAAGAAAAAGAGGTAAAGAGAAAATGGCAGGAAGCAAGTATTATGGACAGTTTGGAGGACAGTATGTTTCAGAGTCACTTATGAATACTCTGGCAGAGCTTGAGAAAGCATTTGATGAGGCAATAAGAGACCCTGAGTTCGCTAAGGATTATATATATTATCTGCAGGAATATGTTGGAAGGGCAACTCCACTGTATTATGCAGAGAGAATAAGCAAGAAGTACGGAGCAGATATCTTCCTTAAGAGAGAAGATTTGAACCATACAGGAGCACATAAGATTAATAATGTTATCGGTCAGATTCTTCTTGCAAAGAGAATGGGCAAGACTAAGGTTATCGCTGAGACAGGTGCAGGACAGCATGGCGTTGCAACAGCTACAGGCGCAGCACTTTTTGATATGGAGTGTACAGTTTTCATGGGTGCTGAGGATATCGAAAGACAGAAACTTAATGTATTCAGAATGGAAATGCTTGGAGCAAAGGTTCAGCCTGTAACAACAGGAAGCGCAACATTAAAGGATGCTACTAATGAAGCAATAAGAACATGGGCTGAAAGGGCAGAGGATACATTTTACATCATTGGTTCTGCTGTAGGACCACATCCATATCCTAAGATGGTTAAGGAATTCCAGAGAATTATCAGTACTGAGGCAAGAAAGCAGATTCTTGAGAAGACAGGAAAGCTTCCTGACGCAGTTGTTGCCTGTGTTGGCGGTGGCTCTAATTCAATCGGAATGTTTGCTGATTTCATTAATGATAAAGACGTTGACCTTATTGGCGTTGAGGCAGGGGGCCTTGGTATTGAGACAGGAAAACATGCATCAGCAATGGCACTCGGACAGGTTGGTGTCCTTCACGGAATGAAGACATATCTTTTACAGGATGAAATCGGTAATATCCAGCTTGCACATTCTATTTCAGCAGGACTTGATTATCCGGGTGTTGGTCCGGAACATGCTTATTTAAGAGATTCTGGAAGAGCAAAATATGTTTCTGTAACAGATAAAGAATGTATGGATGCATTTATGGAACTTTGCAGAATGGAAGGAATTATTCCGGCTATTGAGAGTGCTCATGCACTTGCACATGTGTTCAAGATGGCACAGGGTGAATATAAGGGTAAGACAATTATCATGTGTCTTTCAGGCCGTGGTGATAAAGATGTTAATACAGTTCAGAAATATCTTAACGGAGAGGAGACTAACAAGTAATGAATAGAATAGAAGAAAGACTCGCAGCACTTAAGGAAGAGGGCAAGAAAGCATTTATTACATATACAACAGCAGGACTTCCGGATTATGATACAACTAAGAAGCTTATGTTTGCACAGGAGAAGGCAGGAATCGATATTATGGAAATAGGTGTTCCATTTTCAGATCCTATTGCAGATGGTCCTGTAATTCAGGATGCTTCATACAAGGCTATCCAGAATGGAGCTTCACTTGAAGGCACATTTACAATGATGGGTGAAGTAAGAAAAGCTGGTCTTAACAGCCCTGTTGTATTCATGCTTTACTACAATACTGTATATCATTACGGTGTTGAGAACTTCGTAAACAAATGTATTGAAAATGGTGTTGACGGACTTATTATCCCTGACCTTCCATTCGAGGAGCAGGGGCAGATAAAGGATGTCCTTGCAAAGAACGAGAATACTCCAATTCTTATCCAGCTTGTTTCTCCTGTATCTAAGGGCAGAATTCCAATGCTTTTAGAGAATGCAAGAGGTTTCGTATACTGCGTTTCACAGATGGGGGTTACAGGTAAGGGTGCTAACTTCCATTCACAGATAAGAGAGTATCTTACAGAAGTTAAGAAAGAATCTAAGATTCCAGTTATGATGGGATTCGGAATAAGAACAGCAGCAGATGTTGCTCCACTTGAAGATATTATTGATGGTGCAATAGTCGGTTCACATTTTATCAAGCTTCTTGAAGCTAATAATTATTCAGAGGAAGCTGCCACAGATTATGTTGCAACATTTAAGAAGGAGCTTAATGCATAATGGTACCTATATTAGCTAAGCAGGCGCTTGCGCGCAAATGCGGATTTACTAATGCAAGAATGACTGGCAATTATGAATGTGCCTATGCTCTTGGAGTTGTGTCAGGGGCGTTGGCAATTCCTAAGGAGGAAAATGCTGCTAATCTTGTGGAATTGAAAAACAAAATAGAACCACAGTATAAAAAACTATCTTCTGAAAATGAACAGATAAAAAAATTGATTCTTTTGTTGTGTGATTATGAACCTTCCGATATATTTGATGAGCAGATGAGAGAACTTTATAATGAGGGTTATGAAGATAAATCAATAAATCTTACAATCAAATGAGAACAGTTTATTAATTAAATTGCGAAAGCAGATGTTGACTTATATTTACTATTAGGGTATATTTACAAAAGTAACTGAAATTAAACGAAAGTAAGGTGTAATTTGTAATGACTGAGACAATCAACGTTGCTAACATTGATAAAGTACATAAGAATCCAATTGCTGAGCTTGTTCAGACTGCTTGTCAGTTTGAGAGTCATATTGATATTTCATCAGAAGGTAAGAATATTAATGCTAAAAGCTTAATGGGGATTATGGCATTTGGATTAAGAGACGGAATGTCTGTTACTATTTCAGCAGAAGGCAATGATGCAGATAAAGCTGTAGAAACAATCAAGAAGTTTCTTATTGGAGAGTAGTATTTTTATTAAGGAGGATGGAAACATGGCAAACAATGAAAAAAAGGATGGCAATGTATTTGGTGGTGCTGTAAAGACAGCAGAGGTAAAGGCAGCAGAAGCTAAGACAACTGTTAAGAAGACTGCTAAAAAAGCGGCAGCTAAGACAGAAACAGCCAAGAAGGCAGTTGAGACAGCAGCAGCTAAGGCTGAGACTAAGGTTGAAGCTAAAGTTGAAGAAGCTAAAGAGACTGTTAAGGAAGCAGCTAAGGCTACAACAAAGAAAGTGGCAGCTAAGAAGACAGCCGTTAGGACTACAGCTAAGAAGGCTGTTGCCAAGAAGGAAGTTAAGACTGAGACGTTTATCCAGTATAACGATGAGCAGACAGATATGGATGCTGTATTAAAGAGAGTTGAAGCTGACCTTAAGGCACAGAAAGTAGCAGCTAAGGATATTAAGTTATACATAAAGCCGCAGGATGGAGCATGCTATTATGTTGCTGATGGAAAGGTTGCAGGAAGAGTAGATTTATTCTAATTAATAACAAGATTGATTTTGGAACGTCGTTTTGATGAGTGATTCATTGAAACGACGTTTTTTATTTATTATGTCATATGACAGATAGATTTTGTTTCGAATTTCCAGTGAAAATATACTTTGAAAAAATCTTAGAAATGTAATATAATATTAATAATTGATACGGATTTAACGAAGAATTGGAAGGAAGTACGGAGAGCATGTTTGAGATTGGTGATAAGGTAGTATACGGAGTTGTTGGAGTGTGCGAGGTTGAAAATATTGATACACCACCTATTAAGGGAATATCAGGGGATTATTATTTTCTTCAGCCGGTATTTGACAGCAAGGGAATTATATATTCACCCGTTGACAGCAACAAGGTTATGATAAGAAGCATTATGACTGTTAAGGAATGTGACAAGTTAAAGGAAAGAGCCAGAAATTGTAAGAAAGATGGAGAACTTTCAGAAAAGGTTACACCTATGCAGTATGATGAACATATGAAATCTCAGAATGCTTTAAAGCTTATGCATCTGATTCGTGCATTATATGTAATTAAGAACGAGAGAGCTAAGGATTTAAGAAAGATGAAGTCAGCAGACAGCAGGATGCTGCTTGCAGCAAGGAAGCTTTTGTATGGTGAATTTGCAGCTGTTTATAACAAGACTTTTGATGAAGTTGCTGAAGAGATGGATGCATTTTTATCAGTGGATTAATTAGGTAGAATTAAGAACTATATAGGAATATTTGTATGAAAGATTTAACTAAGGGAAGTATAACTAAGCTTATATTCTGGTTTGCATTACCGGTTTTTATAGGCTCGTTATTGCAGATGACCTATAATCTTGTTGATACGAAGATTATAGGTTATGTATTAGGAGAAAGTTCACTTGCTGCGGTAGGTTCTACCAATTCAGTGAACACCCTTGTTATAGGCTTTTTGCAGGGACTTACTAATGGGTTTGCTGTTATTGCTGCACAGTTCTTTGGGGCAGGAGATACAGTTAATTTTAAGAGGACAGTTGCAGGATCGTTCAAATATGGAATTATGATATCAGCAGGTCTGACAGTGGTTGTGCTGATATTTTTACGACCTCTTCTTAAAGTCCTTAATACACCAGATGATTTGTTAAAGGAAGCCTATGATTATATATTTATAATATTTGCAGGAATGACAGTACTCATGCTGTACAATGTCTGTGCAGCCCTGTTAAGGTCAATAGGAGATTCTTTTACTCCATTGATATTCTTAGGAATATCAGTTGTACTTAACATTGGAGGAGACTTATTTTTCCTTAAGGTTATACCTATGGGAGTAAGGGGCGCAGCGGTTGCAACAGTGCTTTCACAGTTTATTGCACTTATAGCCTGTCTTGTGTATTCACTTAAGAGATATGACATATTGTGGATTAGCAGGAAAGATTTCAAGACTGATGCCAGTCTGCGTGGGAAACTTATGTCAACAGGCTGTTCCATGGGCTTTATGAGCAGTCTTGTATCAATTGGCTCTGTTACATTGCAGAGTGCAATCAATTCATTTGGACAGGATATAATTCTTGCCCATACTACTGCAAGAAGATTATCAGAGCTTTTCATGATGATGTTCGGTGTGCTGGGAACTACGATGGCAACCTTTTGTGGACAGAATCTTGGAGCAGGAAAGTATGAAAGAATAAGAAAGGGCATATTAACATCTATTCTTATGGGATGGGTATGGTGTGTGTTATGTGTAATCACATCTTATACGATAGTTCCTGCATTTGTTAAAATGCTTATAAGTTCGGATAACAGAAATGTAATAGATACAGCAACGCTGTATTTAAGAGTTGACTCGCTGCTTTATTTTGTGACAGCGATGATAACTATAATAAGAAATTCACTGCAGGGAATAGGTGACAGGCTTACGCCTATCATATCAAGTGGGATTGAGCTTGCAGGAAAGGTTGTTATAACATTTACACTTGTTCCTTTCATGGGATACTGGGGAGTTATTGTTTCAGAACCTATTGTATGGGTTCTTATGGTAATTCCGCTTATCGTGCAGTTAATAAAGAATCCGGCATTTGCCAGAGGAAAGAATAAATAACGGAGGATGATTTATGGCAAAGAATACTAAGAATGTTGAATTTAAGAATCCACATCCTGAGCTTCCTGTAAGGGAACCAATCCTTAAACTTGGAAAGATGGTTACTGACAGGGCAGCAATAAAGCTTGGATTGGAGAAGCTCACAGCAGATGACCCTGAGTACTGGGGACTTGCAGCAATCTGTACTGATGAGATGGCTGAGGTTGCATTAAAGATGGGAGTGCGTAAGCCAAAGACACTTCCTGAACTTGTTAAGATTACAGGTATGGATGAGAAGTATCTTGAGGAGCTTCTTAATAAGATGGCTTTTAATGGTGTAATCGAGTATAACTGGGAAAATCCAAAGCACGAGAAACAGTATGTGCTTCCTATGTTTGTTCCTGGAAGTGCGGAATTTGCCAATATGAATGATGCTGTCTTAGAGGAACATCCTGAGATGGGAAGATTCTTTGAGCGAATGAGCCGTATTCCACTTGAGGGACTTACACATATGGTTCCACCAGGAGGTGCTGGTGTTGGTATGCATGTCATTCCTGTACAGAAGGAAGTTGATATGTGTAATGAAGCCATCTCGCTTGAGAAGATTTCATACTGGCTTGATAAATACGAGGGCAAATATGCAGCAAGCCCATGTTCATGTCGTAAATCAAGAAAAACATTTGACGAGGGCTGTGCAGATGATCCTGCTGACTGGTGTGTTGCTGTAGGTGATATGGCTGATTATGTCGTTGAGACTGGCAAAGGTGGAAGATACATCACTAAGGAAGAAGCGCTTGAAATTTTCAAGAAGGCAGAGGATAACGGATTTGTTCACCAGATAACTAATATTGATGGTGAAGATAAGATATTTGCTATATGTAACTGTAATGTTAATGTCTGTTATGCGCTCAGGACATCACAGCTTTTCAATACCCCTAATATGTCACGTTCAGCATATGTTGCACATGTCAACAAGCAGAACTGTGTTGCATGTGGACGCTGTGTTGAATACTGTCCTGCAGGAGCATTGTCTCTTGGACAGAAGCTTTGCAGAAAGGACGGCTCAGAGGTTACATATCCTAAGATGCCGCTTCCTTCGGAACAGAAGTGGGGCAGACACATGTGGTCAGAGGACTACAGGGATAAGAACAGAATCAATACACATGAGTCAGGAACAGCTCCATGTAAGACAGCCTGTCCAGCCCACATTGCTGTACAGGGCTATTTAAAGATGGCTGCACAGGGAAGATACCAGGATGCGCTCGCTCTTATCAAGAAGAACAATCCACTTCCTGCAATATGTGGTTATGTCTGTAACAGGCGTTGTGAAGACGCATGTACAAGGGGAACTATTGATGAGTCAATTGCTATTGATGAAGTTAAGAAATATATCGCAATGTTAGATATTAATGCAAAAACAAGATATGTTCCTGAAAAGGTTGTTCCTGCAACTAAGGGATATTTTGACGAGAAGGTTGCGATTATCGGTGCAGGTCCGGCTGGTATTTCATGTGCATATTACCTTGCAGAGAAAGGCTATACTAATGTGACTGTATTCGAGAAGAATAAGGAACCAGGCGGTATGGTTGTATATGGTATTCCTTCATTTGTTATGGAGAAGAATATTGTACAGGCAGAGATAGATGTATTACGGGCTATGGGTGTTGAGATAAAATGTGGTGTTGAAGTAGGTAAGGATATCACAATCGCACAGCTTCGCGAACAGGGCTATAAAGCGTTTTATGTTGCAGTTGGATGTCAGGGCGGTAGAAAGACTGGCGTTGCCGGAGAAGATGCTAAGGGAGTTATGACTGGTGTTGAGCTTCTCCATATTACAACTGATGATGAAAGCTATAAGCTTACAGGTGACACAGTAGTCATTGGCGGTGGTAATGTTGCCATTGATGTATCGAGAACGGCAATACGCTGTGGTTCACCTAAGGTTTCACAGGTATCTCTTGAGACAAGAGACATTATGCCAGCACTTCCAGAAGAAATTGAGACTGCTGAATCAGAAGGTATCAATATTATTGGTGGCTGGGGACCTAAAGAAATCCTTACAGAAGATGGCAAGGTTACAGGCATCGTATTTAAGAAATGTACTTCTGTTAAGGATGCTGATGGAAGATTCAATCCACAGTACGATGAGAATGAGACTATGACAATAGAATGCAGCAATGTGATAATGTCTGTCGGACAGGCAATTGAATGGGGCAGCCTTCTTGAGGGTACTAAGGTTGAATTCTGGCATGGTAATTATCCTGTTGCTGACAAGGTTACATATCAGACAGCAGAGCCGGATATCTTTGTCGGTGGTGATGTATATACAGGTCCTAAATTTGCTATTGATGCTATTGCGGCAGGTAAGCAGGGGGCTATATCTATTCACAGATATGTACAGCCACACAGCTCACTTACAATAGGCAGGGATCCTAACTATTATGTTGAACTTGATAAGGATGATTACAGCGTTGAGAAGTATGACAATACAGGCCGTCAGCGCCCAGCTAAGAAGTCAGGAGTTGATAAGCTGTCATTCAGAAGTGATGCAGGTGTATTCACAGAGGAACAGGTTAAGAAAGAAACTGCAAGATGCTTGGGCTGTGGTGCAACAATCGTTGATGAGAACCAGTGCGTAGGCTGTGGTATCTGTACAACAAAGTGTGAGTTTGATGCTATACATCTTCAGAGAGACTTGCCAGAGTGCTCTACAATGAGAAGAAGTGAGGATAAGCTTAAGTACATTCTTCCATATGGTGCAAAGCAGGCAATCAAGATTAAATTCAAAAAGAAAAAGGACTAAAATGTATGCATGAATTAGGCGTAGTATTTCACATAATAGATGACCTCAAAGCAGTAGCTTCAGATAATGATGTTTCAAGCATATCTAAAGTTACAATTGAGCTTGGCGAAGTATCAGGAGTTGTAGAAGAATATCTTACAGACTGCTGGAAGTGGGCTTGCAAGAAAGAAGAACTTGTAAAGGACTGTGAGATGGAAGTCGAGATAATCCCGGGTATAACTTACTGCGAGGACTGCGGGGAAACTTATGAGACTGTGAAATACGCCAAAGTCTGTCCGAATTGTGGCAGTAAGCACACATATCTTATTCAGGGCAATGAATTTAATATTAAGCAGATTGAAGTTCCTGAATAAAATGCTTGCATTTTTTTCTGTCAGATATTAAGATAGAAAAGAATTTTATATTTAAAGGCATTGAAAAAGAGGAGTACATATCCTTATCCGACAGAGAGAACCGTTCACTGGCTGGAAGATGGTTCAGGTAATAATGATATGGAAGGTAGCTTTGGAGCTGCATGGCTGAACGGTTGATTTAAGTAGGCTGTGACGTATTCCGCGTTAAGGAGTAATGAGGATTATCACAAGATAATTAAACAAAGGTGGTACCGCGTTAATAAGTTTATTTACGCCCTTTGCAGAGTATATGCCCTGCAAAGGGCTTTTTTGCGCGAACAGCGATGGAGAGAAGTCATGGAAAGTTCGCAGTCGTGCTTGCACGAACTGAGAACTTTGTATGGGTTCTCAAGGAGCACCGCGACAATGCCAGAATGAAATTCTGGCATATGAGCTGCGAGCGCATAATTGGGAAAGAACCCGGAATGCAATATTAAAAAGGAGATTAATAATGAGCAAGGAATTGGAAAAGAATTATAATCCGTCTGAAATCGAAGACAGATTATATCACAAGTGGCTTGAAAAGAAGTATTTTCATGCAGAAGTAAACAGAGATAAGAAACCATTTACTATTGTTATGCCACCACCTAATATTACAGGTAAGCTGCATATGGGTCATGCACTTGATAACACTATGCAGGATATTATCATCAGATTCAAGAGAATGCAGGGTTATGAAGCTCTCTGGATTCCTGGAACTGACCATGCTTCAATCTCAACTGAGGTTAAGGTTACTAATGCTCTTAAGGAAGAAGGAATTGACAAGCATGAGCTTGGAAGAGAGGGCTTCTTAAAGAGAACATGGGAATGGAAGAAGGAATATGGTGGAACTATCACAAGCCAGTTAAAGAAGATTGGTTCTTCATGTGACTGGGACAGAGAGAGATTCACTATGGATGAAGGCTGTTCTAAGGCTGTTCAGGAAGTATTTATAAAGCTCTACGAGAAAGGACTTATATACAAGGGCTCAAGAATTGTTAACTGGTGTCCGGTATGTAATACTTCTATATCAGATGCAGAGGTTGAGCATGAGGAGCAGGCAGGACATTTCTGGCATATCAACTATCCTGTAGTTGGAGAGCCGGGAAGATTTGTTGAGATTGCAACAACAAGACCAGAAACATTACTTGGAGATTCAGCTCTGGCTGTTAACCCTGATGATGAAAGATACACAGACCTTGTTGGAAAGGAAGTTGAACTTCCTCTTACAGACAGAACAATACCTATTATTGCTGACCCATATGTTGATAAGGAATTCGGAACAGGTGTAGTTAAGATTACTCCTGCACATGACCCTAACGATTTCGAGGTTGGTAAGAGACATAATTTACCAGAGATTAACATTTTAAATGATGATGCTACAATTAATAATCTTGGCGGCAAGTATGCAGGCATGGACAGATATGAAGCAAGAAAGGCTATGGTAGCTGACCTTGATGCACTTGGACTTTTAGTAAGAGTTGAAGACCATACACACAATGTTGGTACTCATGACAGATGTAAGACAACTGTTGAGCCAATGATTAAGCAGCAGTGGTTCGTTAAGATGGACGAGCTTATCAAGCCTGCTGTTGAAGGCGTTAAGAATGGTGATATTGAACTTATCCCAGCTTCTATGGATAAGACATATTACAACTGGACAGATAATATCAGAGACTGGTGTATTTCAAGACAGCTCTGGTGGGGACACAGAATTCCTGCATACTACTGCAAAGATTGTGGAGAAATGACTGTTTCAAGAGATAAGGTATGCACATGCCCTAAGTGTGGAAGTACTAATGTTGAACAGGATCCAGATACACTTGATACATGGTTCTCATCAGCATTGTGGCCATTCTCAACACTTGGCTGGCCAGACAAGACTCCTGAGCTTGATTACTTCTATCCTACAGATGTGCTTGTAACAGGATATGATATTATATTCTTCTGGGTAATCAGAATGATATTCTCAGGCTATGAGCATATGGGCAGGAAGCCATTTGGCAAGGTATTATTCCACGGTCTTGTAAGAGATGATCAGGGAAGAAAGATGAGTAAGTCATTAGGAAATGGTATTGATCCTCTTGAGGTTATTGATAAATATGGTGCAGATGCATTAAGATATACTCTTATCACTGGAAATGCGCCTGGTAACGATATGCGTTTCTACTGGTCAAGAGTTGAAGCAAGCCGTAACTTTGCTAATAAGGTATGGAATGCTTCAAGATTTATCATGATGAATGACCCTGATAACAAGATTAAGGCTACAGATGAAAGACCTGCTAACTTAACTGATGCTGATAAGTGGATTCTTTCTAAGATGAATGGACTTATCAAGGAAGTTACAGATAACATGGAAAAATACGAACTCGGTATCGCTGTTGCCAAGCTTAATGACTTCATCTGGGAAGAATTCTGTGACTGGTATATTGAGATGGTTAAGCCAAGACTTTACAATGATGCAGACGAGACAAAGACAGCAGCTATCTGGACATTAAAGACTGTTCTTATAGATGCACTTAAGCTGCTTCACCCATATATGCCATTCATTACAGAAGAAATATTCTGCAATATTCAGGATGAGGAAGAGTCAATCATGATTTCTTCATGGCCTGTATATGATGAAGCTGATAATTTCGCAGCAGAGGAGAAGGCTATTGAGACAATCAAGGAAGCTGTACGTAACATAAGAAATCTTCGTGCAGATATGAATGTTGCTCCTAGCCGTAAGGCACTTGTATATGTTGTTACAGCAAGTGAAGATGTTAAGAACATATTTAACAATTCACTTGGCTTCTTTGGAACACTTGCATATGCAAGCGAGGTTAAGGTTCAGGCTGACAAGGCTGGAATACCAGAGGATGCTGTTTCAACAGTTATACCGGATGCTGTTATCTATATTCCTTTCGCAGAGCTTGTTGATATCGACAAGGAAATAGAGAGACTTAAGAAAGAGGAAGGCAGATTACAGGGAGAAATCAAGAGATGTAACGGAATGCTTAACAATGAGAGGTTTACATCAAAAGCTCCTCAGGCAAAGATTGACGAAGAGAAGGCAAAGCTGGTAAAATATACACAGATGCTTGAGCAGGTAACTGAGCGTCTTGCAACACTTTCTAAGTAGTTTTCACGGATAAGGAGAATAATTATGGCAGAAGTAATGAAAGCAATTCCTTTTACACAGTTTTCTATGGAGATGAGAAGCGGTAAGATTATTGATATTGATGATGGATTCAAAGAGCTTCTTGGATACACAGAAGATGATTTTGAGGCGGGAATTGTATTTAAGCAGTTCGTACCAAGCGTTGAGTATGAGGAAGTAATAACAGAGTTAAGAGAAAAGTTCATAGATAAGAGATATGTAAGCTATGTACAGGAGTTTGTTGCTAAAGATGGCAAGCCTCTTAAGGTAGTTGCATTCTATAAGATTGAGAATAAGCTCTTAGCTGGACACAGAGTAATAAAGGTTAGTGCAGCCGTAATTGAATAAGCACATTTAAAGTATAATAAAACCTCCACTGGTTCATAATAGATTTATGAATAAGTGGAGGTCTTTTTATGTTAGAAGATGGAATAAAGAAAAAGCTGACAGCAAGATTATTGGCTTTGGTGGTTATTATAAGCATGATATCAGCACTGACAGGGTGCAATGAGCCTGAAGAGCAGGAAAACGGTGTAACACTTGTTTATGGACAATATAATCAAAAGTGACTTTTTTGTGACCTTTATTGTAAATAAATACCCAGTCTGATATAATTTTAATGTTTGACGAAAAGACATATATTGAAAGAGAGGGCAAATTGAAAGACGGATATATAAGAGCAGCAGCCATGACACCGAAGATTAAAGTGGCTGACTGTGAGTATAATATAGAGAATATCAAGTTGCTTATGAGTGAGGCTCATAAGAAGGATACTGCAATAGCTGTTTTTCCAGAAATGTGCATTACAGGTTATACGTGTAATGATTTATTCTTACATGACAGACTTCTTAATGCGGCTATTCAGGGACTTGTGGATATTAAGAAATATTCTGAAACAACACCAGGGATGATAAACTTTGTCGGACTTCCGTATGAAATGAACGGAAAACTGTACAATGTTGTTGCAGGTATTATGAATGGATGTATTCTTGGCATGGTTCCTAAAATGTATCTTCCTAATTATGGGGAATTCTATGAAAGAAGACAGTTTACACCTGGATTTAATGAATGTGTATATGTGGATGTTGATGGTGAAGAGGTTCCCTTTGGAAGTGAATTATTATTTACATTTGATAATAACAGAAAAGTTAAGATTGGCGTTGAGATATGTGAGGATCTGTGGACACCACAGCCGCCAAGCATAAAGCATGCTATGAATGGTGCAACTATTATTGTAAATGCATCGGCAAGCAATGAAACTATTGGCAAAGATACATATAGGAAACAGCTTGTTTCAGGGCAGTCTGCAAGACTTGTGTGCGGATATGTGTACTCAAGTGCTGGAGGAGGAGAATCTACCCAGGATATTGTGTTCTCAGCACATAACCTTATATGTGAGAATGGTTCTACACTTGCAGAGGCACATAAATTTGCTGATGAATCGGTATATGCAGATATTGATGTAGAGAGAATATGCTCTGAGCGAAGAAGAATGAGTACATATGCAGTTGATGAGAACAGCACATATACAGAGGTGCAGGCACAGAATCTTATCAATAAAGAACTAGAGCTTATAAGATATTTTGATAAAGCTCCTTTTGTACCTTCTGACAAGAAGGAAAGAGATTCAAGATGTGAGGAAATTCTTAATATCCAGTCATATGGACTCAAGAAGAGACTTGAACATACGAATTGTAAAAATGCAGTAATTGGAATATCGGGCGGACTTGACTCTACACTGGCACTTCTTGTGACTGTAAGGGCATTTGATCTGTGCGGCTTTGACAGAAGCGGAATTCATTGTATTACAATGCCTTGTTTTGGCACAACAGACAGAACATATAACAATGCTGTCAAGCTTACTAAGCAACTTGGCTGTTCACTCCGTGAAATCAATATCATGAAGGCTGTAAGACAGCATTTTGAAGATATCGGACATGATGAGAATAATCACAATGTGACTTACGAGAATGGTCAGGCAAGAGAGAGAACACAGATACTTATGGATATTGCCAACCAGACTAACGGCATGGTGATTGGAACAGGCGATATGTCAGAACTGGCACTTGGATGGGCAACATACAATGGCGACCATATGTCTATGTATGGAGTTAATGCATCAGTACCTAAGACACTTGTAAGACATCTTGTGCAATTCTATGCTGATACCTGTGGCAATGAAGATTTGTCGGCAGTACTTAATGATGTGCTTGATACTCCGGTTAGTCCTGAACTTCTTCCTCCTAAGGAAGATGGCACTATTGCACAGAAGACTGAGGATTTAGTAGGGCCATATGAGCTGCATGATTTTTTCATGTATCATATGTTAAGATTCGGTGCAGAGCCTGAGAAGATATTCAGAATTGCAAAGCACGCATTTGCAGGGGAATATGATGATAAGACTATCTATAAGTGGTTAAGAACGTTCACATGGAGATTTTTTGCGCAGCAGTTTAAGCGCTCGTGTCTGCCGGATGGACCAAAGGTCGGTTCAGTTGCAGTATCGCCAAGAGGTGATTTAAGAATGCCAAGTGATGCAAGTTCACATGAGTGGATGAAGCAGTTAGACAGAATTAAAGAAATTAATGGATATGAATAGGGAGGACATTATGACTGATAATAACGCAGCATCAGATAAAGAGAAGGTAGTTACTAAATACGACCGTAAGATGCAGAAAAGAAAAGAAGAGGCAAGAAAAGAAGCTAAGAGAAGATTTATTACTAAATGGGTGTGTATTGCGGTTCTTGCAGGTGTAATACTTGGAAGCGGCACAGCTATTGGGCTTAAGCTTAACAGTATTTATAATGATTATATTGAAGTAGATAATGATAAGATAAGCCAGATTGAGTTTGATTTTTATTATGGAATAGCTAAGACTAACAGTCTTAACACAACTTTATATGGTTCTATGACATATGGTGATTATTACACATCTTATATGGGATATAAGACAAGCCAGTCAGATAAGAGCCAGGAATATTCAACAGATTATACATGGTATGATTTCTTTGCTAATTCTGCAGTATCAACTATTAAAGAAACTAAAGCTTTATTAAAGGATGCAGATGCTAACGGATTCACATATGACAATGAAGATGCAGATTATGATGAGTTTATAGGTAAGCTTAAGGATGCGGCTAATAAAGCTGATACATCATATTCAGATTATCTTAAGCAGATGTTTGGTAAGAGAGCTACAGAAAAGAGAGTTAAAGAATTCTTAAAATATTATCTTAAGAGTACAGCATATCAGGAGAAGTTAACAGAAACTCTTGCAGCATCGGATTCAGAAGTGAGTGCATATTACGAGGACAATAAGGATACATATGATAAGTTTGAATATAGAATGTTTAAAGTTAAGGCTGAAAGTTCAGATTCGTCAGATATGGCAAATGCTAAAGAAACAGCTAATTCTTTTGCGTCAGGCGTAAGCAGTGAACTTGATTTCATTAACCAGTGCAGGAAATTCGCAGAAGCAGGCGATGATACTTATGCGGATGATGCAGCTTCCTTAGTTACAGAAACTAAGAAGAGCAATATTGAGGAAGCATGTGCAGACTGGATTGCTTCTTCAGACAGAAAAGAGGGCGACCTTACAGTTATTGAAGATGATGATAATACATGTTTCTATATTGTATATTACATAAGCAGATCATATGATGGTTCAGATGATGACGCAATCAAGTCAACACTTCTTAACCAGAAATATTCTGAATATATCAAGAAATATACTGATGAATACAGCGTTAATGTAAAGAAGAGATTTTCATATAAGTAGTACATAAATCCGGAGGAGAGTTATCCATGTTAGATCTTAGTAACTGCCGGTGTATCATATTCGACCTTGACGGAACTATACTTGATTCAACACAGGTATGGGCTAAGGTCGACATGGATTTTCTGGGCAGAAGAGGAATTCCTGTATCTAAGGAATATATGCAGGAGATTAAGACACATACATTTGAATCCGGTTCGGTATATACTAAGGAAAAGTATAATCTGCCGGAATCTACAGAAGAAATCATGAAAGAATGGTATGATGCAGCATGTAAGGCATACATTGACAAGGTGGTGTTAAAGCCGTATGCGAAAACTTTTATAGAACAAATGCATAATAATGGTCTTAAGATTGTTTCGGCAACATCATCAGACAGGGCACTTTTTGAGCCATGCTTAAGACGTAACGGAATATATGGTTTCTTTGATGCATTTACACAGACAAATGAAGTGCCGAGAGGAAAGAAATTCCCGGATGTATATATGAAAGCAGCCGGCAAAGCAGGGTGCAGTGTGAATGAATGTATTGTGTTTGAAGATGTATTGTCGGCTGCACAGGGAGCCAAGAGCGGTGGCTTTACTGTTGTGGCTGTATATGATGAGGCTTCAGCTGATGACTGGCCGGATATTTGTCGGATAGCCGATTACAATATCAGAAGTTACAGTGAATTAATGTGATAATGGAGAAAATATGAGTAAGAGATATATATTATTTGACCTTGATGGAACAATTACAGATTCAAGCGAGGGAATTACCAAAAGTGTGCAGCATGCACTTAAGAAACTTGGAATAGAAGAAAATGACCAGGCGATGCTTCGAAGATTCATAGGTCCTCCTCTTGATGAAAGCTTTGAAAAATTCTATGGATTTGACAAAGAAAAAGCTCTAAAGGCAGTCGATTATTATCGTGAAAGATATTCTGATAAGGGAATATATGAAAATGTTCTTTTTGACGGAATAGCAGATATGCTTGAAGGATTAAAGAGAGATGGATATATAATTGCACTTGCTACATGTAAGCCTGAGATATATGTTCCAAGAATATTAGAGTACTTTGATGTTGATAAGTATTTTGATGTTGCTGTTGGAAGTGAATTAGAAGGTGGAGAACGCAGACATAAGAACCAGGTTATTGATGAAGTGTTTGTAAGGCTTGCTGCTGCCGGACTTGCGGACGCTGGCAATCTGTCAGAAACAAAGTCACAGTCTATTATGATTGGTGACAGAAAAGACGATATATTAGGTGCTAAAGCTTCTGGAATTGATTCTATGGGAGTAAGATATGGCTTTGCAGAAGAACAGGAGCTTGAGATGGCAGGAGCAGATTATATTGTTGAAACTGTAGAGGACATAAGGAAAAAACTAAAGACATTATAATCGTTTCTAAGATTAATAATATACGGGAGGAAAACACAATGAAAAAATTCATTCACGAATTTAAAGAATTTGCTTTGAAAGGAAATGTTATGAATCTGGCAGTCGGTGTTATTATCGGTGCTGCATTTCAGAGCATTGTAACAGCACTTACAAGCAGTTTTATTAATCCGCTTATTGCAGTGGTTACAGGTGGCACTAATGGAGAAGGCGTTACTGTTGGTGGTACATTTACAATAAGAGGAGTTGTGTTTGATTATGGTTCATTCATAACAGCAGTTATTAACTTCCTTATTATGGCATTTGTTCTGTTCCTTTTAGTTAAAGCAATGAACAAGATGATGAGCTTAGGTAAGAAGAAAGAAGAACCGGCTCCAACTACAAAGGATTGTCCATACTGCTTCAGCAAGATATCTGTTAAGGCAACAAGATGTCCTTTCTGTACAACAGAATTAGTAGATAAGAAATAAAATAAAGCCATATATGCAGGTCTCCCAACTGCATATATGGCTTTATTCATGTTTTTCATAAATGGATGTATCCCAAAACCTGTGTTCACGTCCAATTCACAGGTGTGTAACTAAAGTACAATGCTATAGTACTATTTTGCTATTGAATGTGCTTCCCCCTTTTAGTGGGGGATTTTATTAGAAAAGATATATGTCTAATAAAAAAGTTATCGTAAAATTGAGAAGAATATGTTAATATTATTAAGTATTTTTAATATTTATAAAATTATGGAGGTTGAAATGGACAAATTGTTCAAACTTAAGGAAAACAACACCAGTGTAAGAACTGAGGTTGTAGCTGGAATTACAACATTTATGACAATGGCTTATATTCTGGCTGTTAATCCATCTATCCTGTCAGCATCAGGAATGGATTCTAATGCAATTCTTATGGCGACTGCAATAGCATCTGCTATAGGTTGTTTTGCAATGGCTTTCCTTGCTAATTATCCTTTTGCGCTTGCTCCAGGACTTGGACTTAACGCTTACTTCGCATATACAGTATGTGGAAGCATGGGATATAGCTGGAAGGTAGCACTTTTTGCTGTATTTGTAGAAGGTCTTGTATTCATTGTGCTTTCACTTACTAATGTTCGTGAAGCTATATTTAATGCAATTCCTACAACATTAAAGAAGGGCGTATCAGTAGGTATCGGTCTTTTTGTAGCATTTATCGGACTTCAGGGTGCTAATCTTGTTGTTGCAAGCACATCAACTAAGGTTACAGTTGTTAATTTCAGAACAGATTTTAACACAGTAGGAATTGGCGCTTTACTTGCTGTTATCGGTACATTTATCATTGCTATTCTTTATGTAAAGCATGTTAAGGGTTCTATCCTTATCGGTATCGTTGCGACATGGGTACTTGGTATTATCTGCCAGCTTACAGGACTTTATAAGGTTGATGCCGCAGCAGGATTCTATTCACTTATTCCTTCATGGAGAAGCTTTGATATCACAGCTATCAGTCAGACATTTGGACAGTGCTTTAACCTTAAGGGTCTTAATATTAATATATTAGATTTTATTGTTATTATGTGCTCATTCCTTTTTGTTGACATGTTTGATACACTTGGAACACTTATCGGTGTTGCCAATAAGGCTAAAATGCTTGATGAAAACGGAAGACTTCCTAGAATTAAGCAGGCTCTTTTAGCTGATGCTATCGCAACAAGTGCAGGTGCCATCCTTGGTACTTCTACAACAACAACATTTGTTGAGAGTTCATCAGGTGTTGCAGAAGGCGGAAGAACAGGACTTTCTTCAGTTGTAACAGGTTTCTTATTCCTTATTGCAATTATATTTGCACCTGTATTTACTACAATTCCTGGCTTTGCAACAGCTCCGGCACTTATTTTTGTAGGATTCCTTATGGTAAGTGCAGTTGTTGAAATTGATTTCAACGATTTAACAGAAAGTATACCGGCTTACCTCTGCCTTATCTGTATGCCACTTATGTACAGCATTTCAGAAGGTATTGCAGTTGGTGTTATTTCGTATGTTATTGTTAATCTTGTTGCTGGAAAGGCTAAGAAGATTACTCCACTTATGTACGTGCTTGCATTGCTGTTCATATTGAAGTATATTTTCCTTTAATTTTTAGTGCAAATTAAACTTAATAATGATACAATTTTGGAGTCACTTATATAAGGTGGCTCCTTTTTTAAGTTGAATGTTAAAAGATAAGGGGACTGGGCATGAAGTATACAGGAACAGCAGGAATATTATATGACAGATTAAAGAGTGAAATACTGGTGGCAGATGGTGCGTTTGGAACATACTATGCTAAGAAGTATGATACGGGCAGCCTGCCTGAGCTGGCAAATTTACAGGCTTCAGACAGAGTACTGGCAATTCATAAAGAATATATTGAAGCTGGTGCTAAGATTATCAGAACTAATACATTTGCAAGTAATACCGTGTGTCTTGGAGCGGGATTTGATGAGGTAAGAAATAATATTAAAAATGCCGTTGACATGGCAAGGGAAGCTGTAAAGGGGACCGATGTGCTTGTAGCAGCTGATATTGGTCCTATTCCTGGTGAAAATATGAATGAAAAAGAGCATATTGAAAAAGAGTATGTTGATATAGTTAATGTTTTTAAGGAATGTGGCGTTGATATATTTGTTTTTGAAACATTTCCAGAACTGGGATTTATTGATAAAGCAATTGAAAATGCAGGAGAAAACGGATTTGTTATAACTCAGTTTGCAATCAATCAGTTTGGTTATAGCAGTGCAGGCTTTAGTGCAAGAAAGCTGATTGAAGAAGCTGGGAAAAATTCATATATTGATGCATGTGGATTTAACTGCGGAGTTGGTCCGGGACATATGAAGAAGCTTGTGCAGAGCCTTATTAACAGGAACGACAAGTATTTTGCGGTGCTTCCAAATGCAGGATATCCACAGGTTGTAAGCGGTCGAATGGTATTTGATGATAACAATGCAGAATATTTTTCACAGATCATGCGTGATCTGGCTGAGGATGGAGCTGATATTATTGGCGGCTGTTGTGGAACAACACCTGAATATATAAGACAGATGGTTTTAAAAACTGCTGATGTTGTTCATAAGAAAAATGCTTCCATAGAAGAAGAGATATCAGAGAAGAAAACTGCAAATGATGTTTCTTTCTATAAAGGAAAAGAAGGAAGAAAACTGATTGCTGTAGAACTTGCTCCTCCGCTTGGAATTGATGATGAGAAGATTATGGATGCTGCTTTTTTGATGAAGGAAAGTGGAGTTGATGTGCTTACATTTCCGGATTCACCATCAGGAAGAACACGTGCAGATTCAATACTTATGGCAGAAAAGGTTTCAAGAGAAACGGGGATGTGTGTTATGCCTCACATATGCTGTCGTGACAAGAATGCTATAGCAATGCGTTCACAGCTTTTGGGAGCACATATAAATGACATTAATAATTTTCTTGTTATTACCGGTGATCCCATACCATCAGTTGTAAGAGCGTCTGTAAAGAGTGTGTTTAACTTCGATTCAGTTGGACTTATGAATATAATAAGTGATATGAATCAGGAACAGTTTGCCGGGAAACCGGTTATATATGGTGGAGCAATTAATCAGGGAAGGGCTAATTTTAAAGTGGAACTTGAGCGTGTTAAGAAAAAAATGGAGGCGGGAGCCACATTTTTTATGACGCAGCCTGTATTTTCTGATGAAGATATAGACAGACTCAGACAGATTAAAGAACAGACAGGGGCAAGGATTCTTTGTGGAATAATGCCATTTGTAAGTCTTCGAAATGCAACATTCATGAAAAATGAGATGACAGGTATTAATGTTACTGATGAGATTCTTTCAAGATACAGAGCTGATATGTCAAAAGAAGAGGGAGAAGAGACTGGTATTCAGATAGCAAGGGAAATAATTGCAAAGACTACAGATTTTGTTGATGGGTATTATTTTTCATTTCCATTTAACAGGGTACATATGTTAAAGAAGATTATTGGAAAGAACAATCAGTAAGTAAGGCTATTCTATTGACTAATCAGAAATGTATCTGATATAATGTTGAAAAGTTTCGATACGGAATAATTTAATAATGTGTGATATGTGAGGTGTGGTATGGACGAGACTCAGGTTAAACATTTTATTATGATGGAACGCCGTAAGGGAACGAGTATGGAAGAACTTATATTCATACTTCATGATAATGGTGTTCCAGATTATGAAATATCCAATTTTTTAGAGATTTCTATTAAGCATGTGGAAGATGTTCTGAGTGACTATTAATCAGTCTGTTTAGAAGAAATCAGTAAAAGGGCTTTCCCCGTATGCGGTGAATTGATTTTCAGCGTATGCGGGGAAAGCTTTTATAAGATATGATGAAAATGGAGAAGTGAAAGTATCTTGAATACTTTGACATGAGGGCTTATAATTATTATTAAATGCTAAGAAAGGTATGACTTGTTTATGGAGATAATAGAACTGTCAATAACAGCAGAGGAATCAGAGAATTACAGAAAGATAACTAACAGACTTAAGGTGCTTGGTGCTGTCGGCTGGGTAAAGGCTTATATATGGGCTGTGGTATATGTTGTTATATTCTGTGCAATAGGGTTTGCGCTTGCAGGAAGATATGCACTTACAATTATGCAGTATATTCCTGTGTGGGTATGGCCGTTGTGTTTTGTAGCTGTATGGATGGTATCAGCTATAAGAAGATCTGGTAACAAGCAGCTTAAGGTGCTGTTACAGAAGTATCTGTTTACAGGTTTCGCAGATAAGATATTTGCTGGAGAGATAAGACCTAGCAGGGTTAAGATATTAAAGGATAAAATGATCGTTTATTGTAAAGTATATAATGATTAGAATATAGAGGTTTATGGTAATATGAAGATAGGAATATTTGACTCAGGCATAGGTGGTCTTTCAGTGCTTCATCAGGCAATGATTATCATGCCAGAGGCGGATTACATATTTTATGCTGATGTGGATAATGTTCCATATGGGGAGAAAACAAAAGAAGAAGTAAGAAAGCTTGTCGACCATGCTGTTGGATTTCTTGTTGATAAGGGATGTCAGGCAATTGTGCTTGCCTGCAATACTGCAACAAGTGCAGCAATCTCATATCTAAGAGAAAAGTATAAGCTGCCAATAATTGGAATAGAGCCAGCTGTAAAACCGGCAGTTGAGCACATTCATGAATCAGGAAAAAGAGTTATGGTTGTATCAACTCCTGTCACGGCAAAAGGTGAGAAGTTAAAGAAACTTGTAGATAAATATGATAATAAGCATATCGTTGACGTTGTGGCACTTCCTAAGCTTGTAAGATTTGCACAGGATGATGATTTTGACTCTTCAGATGTTACTGATTATTTAAAATCTGAATTTGCTCCATACAATCTTAATGATTATTCTGAACTTGTGCTTGGGTGTACACATTTTAACTATTTTAAGGATTCATTTTCAAAGCTGTTTCCGGATGATTTAGAGATGGTTGATGGAAATACGGGTGTATCTAATAATCTTAAGAATACTGTTGTGAAAAAAGGAATATTTAAAGAGGAAGATAAAGGGAAGAAAGGCACAGTAGAATATTATTATTCGGATAGAAAAATGGAGAGTGAGGCTGAGATGAAACATATAAAAAAGCTTCATGAACGACTTGAGAGAATGAGACAGATATAGAATTGCCAGAGGAATGTAATTATGGGAAAATCAGATGATAAGACTAATGTATGCAGAGTGCTTGACCAGAAAAAAGTACCTTATAAGACACATGTGTGTCCAGATGCAGAAGGGTTAAGCGGAGATGAAATAGCTGCTGTTCTTAATGAGAATCCGGAACAGGCTTTCAAGACACTTGTTACAGTTGGCAAGACAGGTAAGAATTATGTATTTGTTGTTCCTGTTAATAAGGAACTGGATTTGAAGAAAGCAGCGAAGGCTGTTGGAGAGAAATCAATAGAGATGATTAAATCAAAAGAATTACTGCCCCTTACAGGATATGTGCATGGGGGCTGTTCGCCTATAGGAATGAAGAAGTTCTTTCCGACAACATTTCATAAGACTGCTGAGGATTTTGAAACTATAATGTTTAGTGCCGGTAAAATCGGACATCAGGTAGAAGTTAAGTTATCTGATATTGATAAGGTTATAAGATATCAGATTGCTGATATTGTTACAGACTAAGGAGAAGATAAGGATTATGAAACTCAGAGTTCCATTCTATTATGACCAGTTCCACTGTATAACTTCAGAATGTAAAGACAACTGTTGTGTTGGCGGCTGGGAGATAGATATTGATGATGATACTTATAATTATTATATGAGTCTTGATGGCGAGCTTGGAGACAGGATAAGAGAATCAATTACTAAAAGTGAAGATGGTTCGAATTGCTTTAAACTCGTAGATGGACATTGCGGTTTGTTAGATAAGTGTGGATTATGTACAATTCATAAAGAACTTGGAGCGGAGCATTTGTCTGTAGTGTGTGACCAGTTTCCAAGATATTCTGAATATTATGGAGAAATCAAGGAAAGCGGTATCGGGCTTGCTTGTGAGGAAGCAGAAAGAATTATATTTTCTGAAAACAAAACATTTACAACTGTGTTAAAGCCGTGTGATGAGGAATATTCAGAGGATGATGAGTACGACAGTGCTTACGCTGTCAGGATATTCAAGGCAAGAGATGAAATATTTAAGATTCTTGATATGCCGGAGATGTCAATTAATGAGAAGCTGGTTGTAATATTAAAATATTGTGCATCAATACAGGAATATATTAATAATGATGAGTATGACGCACTTAAGGAGTATGTCAATACATTTGGAAGAAGTGATATAGAACATATTCTTATGGAAATGAATGATGAATCAGAAAGCGATGAGTTTGGTGATGTTGATGTTTGGGAATGTATAAGAAGTATTATGTATCCGTATGAGGATATGGAGGTGCTTAGTACACGCTGGGAACAGATATTAGCTGAGATGACAGAGACTTTCCATGACAATATGGATAATGAGCAGTATCAGGAGACCAAAGAAGAATTCATGACAGCAATGCTTGAAAGAGAGTATGAGTACAGAAACTTTATAACGTATCTTGTGTTCAGATATTTTGCAAAGGCTGTATATGATTATGATGTGGTTGGTAAAGCTAAAATGTTTGTTACTAATTATCTTATACTCCGTCAGATGGACATGCTTGTATGGTATAGAAAGCATAAGAGGTTTACATTTGAAGACAGAATAGATACGGTGCATATTTTTTCAAGACAGGTAGAGTACTCAGAGGATAATATGGAAGCACTTTATGAATCTTTTCTTTTTGATGATGTATTTGAGACAGATAACCTTTGTAAGCTGTTATGGATTGACAGCACGGCGTTATAGTAATACACTAAAGCTATCATTTAGATATGTTTATAGGAGGCTAAGGTAATATGATTAAAGAAGCTATTGCAAAGCTGGTTAAGAAGGAAGATTTAACTGCTGTGCAGATGAATGATGTAATGGAAGAGATTATGTCAGGAGAAGCCACTGATGCACAGAAGGCAGCATTTCTTACAGCTCTGGCAGCAAAGGGAGAGACTATTGACGAGATTACAGCAGCAGCCAGAGTTTTAAGAGCACACTGTGAGAAATTCTTAAATGATATGGATGTTCTTGAAATCGTTGGAACAGGTGGAGATGGTTCTAATTCAATTAATATATCAACCTTAGCTTCTATCATAGTATCGGCCGCTGGAATTCCGGTTGCAAAGCATGGTAACAGAGCAGCCTCAAGCAAATGCGGTACAGCAGACTGTTTAGAGGCTCTTGGCGTTAAGATAGATGCAGCTCCGGCAAGGATGGCACAGATTCTTAAGGATATTAATATATGTTTTCTGTTTGCACAGAAATATCATCCGGCTATGAGATTTGTTGGAGGTGTGAGAAAGGAAATTGGAATCCGTACATTATTCAATATACTTGGACCATTGGCTAATCCTGCAGGAGCTTCTATGCAGCTTTTTGGTGTGTATAGTGAGGAACTTGTTGAGCCGCTTGCTCATGTACTACATAATTTAGGCTGCAAAAGAGCCATGACAATATACGGAATGGACAGTATAGATGAGATATCTTTAAGTGCTGATACAAAGGTCTGCGAGTTCAAAGGTGATGAGTTCAAGACATATACTATAAAACCGGAGAATTTTGGATTTACAAGATGCAAGAAGGAAGATCTTGTTGGTGGTGAGCCGGCAGTTAATGCCAAGATTGCAAGAGATATTCTTGATGGTGCAGAAGGGCCTAAGACAGATGTTGTACTTCTTAATGCAGGTGCTGCTATATATCTTGCTTCAGATGGTATTACAATGAAGGAAGGTGTTGAGAAGGCAAGAGAAATTATTAAGAGCGGATTAGCTAAGAAGCAGCTTGAAAGATTTATAGAAGAGACTAATATGTAATTCTGAATAATTATATATTAAGATGGGGAGATTTCTGTAAAAACGGGAATCTCCTTTTTGATGTATCTTGAAAGTATATAAGAACAAATGTATTGTACAGCCTCATGATATATGCAATATAGGACTGAACTGTACACTGTAAAAAGTAAATCTAAATGTGACGGAAAAGTTACAGGTTATAACGAAAAAACGACAGAAGACGACATATATAACACAGAAAAATGGCAATCTGATATAATAAGTGAGTCGGAATAATAATCATGATTGGGGGACAATGTTAGTATTTAATTTGTTTGGCAAGAAAGATACAGAATGTATCAGATTTGAACGTTATTTCTTGTCAATGGGTAACTGTCTGGAAGATTTCTGGAGTATTATGCGAAAGGATATGAACGGTTTTTCAAGAGAGGAGGAAGAGGCTTTTATAGGAGAATATAAGAATGTGCTTATTGTTATGTCAGAAAGTTATATGACGGATATTAATGTACTTTATTATATGGATATCTTACGGAGCCTTAAAGAAAAGGGACATATAAACATAGTCGCAATGATTCAGAATGGTACGGTCATACCGGAAAGGTACAGATGGATTACTGGTCCTGAGGTTAGCAGGATAGCTTTTTATTAATATTTGCTTGCATTTATGTGCCAGAATCTCTATAATCAACTTTGTATGATTATTTTTATAATAGATTATTATCTGTTATGCGTATTTTTTGGAGGAGATTATTAATGATTAGTGCTAACAACGTAACACTTAGAATCGGTAAGAAGGCTCTTTTTGAAGATGTTAACATTAAGTTCACAGAAGGTAACTGTTATGGACTTATTGGTGCGAATGGTGCCGGAAAGTCAACATTTTTAAAAATTCTTACAGGACAGATAGAACCTAGCAAGGGTGATGTTTCAATCACACCGGGTCAGAGATTATCTTTCTTAGAGCAGGATCACTTCAAGTATGATGAATATAATGTTCTTGATACAGTAATCATGGGTAATGACAGACTTTACCAGATTATGAAAGAGAAAGAAGCTATATATGCCAAGGAAGATTTTACAGAGGAAGATGGTAACAAGGCAAGTGAGCTTGAGGCTGAGTTTGCAGATATGAATGGCTGGGAGGCTGAATCAGATGCTGCACAGCTTCTTAACGGACTTGGAATTGGAACAGATCTTCATTATAAGACAATGGCTGAGCTTAACGGTAGTGAGAAGGTGAAAGTTCTTCTTGCAAAGGCTTTATTTGGTAATCCTGATATTCTGCTTTTAGATGAGCCTACTAACCACCTTGATCTTGATGCGATTGCATGGTTAGAAGAATTCCTTATTAATTTTGAGAATACTGTTATTGTTGTATCGCATGACAGATATTTCCTTAATAAAGTATGTACACAGATTGCAGATATTGATTATGCGAAGATTCAGCTCTATGCAGGTAATTATGATTTCTGGTATGAGTCAAGTCAGCTCATTATCAAGCAGATGAAGGAAGCTAATAAGAAGAAGGAAGAAAAGATTAAGGAATTACAGGACTTTATCCAGAGATTCTCTGCCAATGCTTCTAAGTCTAAGCAGGCTACTTCAAGAAAGAGAGCTCTTGAGAAGATTGAATTAGACGAGATTAAGCCATCAAGCAGAAAGTATCCATATATTGATTTCAGACCAGCAAGAGAGATTGGTAATGAAGTACTTACAGTAGAAGGAATTTCTAAGACTATTGATGGTGTTAAGGTACTTGATAATGTATCATTTATCGTAAACCATGATGATAAGATAGCATTTGTTGGTTCTAATGAGCTTGCAACAACTACTCTTTTCAATATTATTACAGGCAACATGGAACCTGATGAGGGAAGCTACAAATGGGGTGTTACAACTTCACAGGCTTATTTCCCTAAGGACAGTGCTGCAGAGTTTAACAGAGAAGATACTATCGTTGAATGGCTTACACAGTATTCACCAGATCCGGATCCTACTTATGTAAGAGGATTCCTCGGAAGAATGCTTTTTGCCGGAGATGACGGTGTTAAGAAGGTTAAGGTGTTATCAGGAGGAGAGAAGGTAAGATGTCTTATCTCTAAGATGATGATATGTGGAGCTAATGTATTAGTATTTGATGATCCTACTAACCACCTTGATATGGAGTCAATCACAGCTCTTAATAATGGACTTATTAAGTTCCCTGGTGTTACATTATTTACATCACACGATCACCAGTTCATCCAGACAACTGCTAACCGTATTATGGAAATTGTTCCAAGCGGACAGCTTATTGATAAGATAACAACATACGATGAGTATCTTGCAAGTGATGAGATGGCAAGAAAGCGTCAGGGCTTTGCAGAAGCAGCTTCTGATGATGAAGATTAATAAACAGCAATGGACAGCCGCACTTATGTGCGGCTGTCTGTGCGTATGAGCTGCGAACAGAGTCAATATGAGAATAAGAATGATTGACAAATACAACACATTTGTTATACTTATCACATATTATATTTGCAGGGGAGCATAAGGGCTGTGTAAGCAGTGGCTGCTGAGAGGGATTAAGTTCCGACCCATAACCTGATGTGGATAATGCCACCGTAGGGATTCTTAAAAGGGCTTTTTAGCTCTTCATTTGATTGTTTCAATATCGAATTTCCACAAGGCTTATGATTTTTCCTGTTAATTACCCAGAATGGAGGAATACATATGGAATACGCAACACAGATGGATGCTGCAAGAAAAGGCATTGTTACTAAAGAAATGGAAATTGTTGCAAAGAAAGAAAATATAGATGTCGAGAGTTTAAGACAGCTTATAGCTAAGGGACAGGTTATCATTCCTGCCAATAAGAATCATAAATGTCTTGACCCTAATGGTATCGGAAATAAGTTAAGAACTAAGATTAATGTTAATCTTGGAACTTCAAGAGACTGTGTGGATCTTGATATGGAGCTTGACAAGGTTAATAACGCTGTAAAGATGGGTGCGGAAGCTATCATGGATCTTTCTTCTTTCGGAGATACACAGAAGTTCAGAAGAAAGCTGACATCAGAATGTCCGGCAACAATTGGAACAGTTCCTATATATGATGCAGTTGTATATTATCATAAGGCACTTAAGGATATCACTGCACAGGAGTGGCTTGATGTTGTAGAAATGCATGCTAAAGACGGCGTTGATTTCATGACTATACACTGTGGTATCAACAAGGCTACAGCTAAGAAGTTCAGAGCAGATAAGAGACTTATGAATATTGTATCAAGAGGCGGTTCTATCATATATGCATGGATGGAGATGACAGGAAATGAGAATCCGTTCTTTGAATATTATGACAGAGTGCTTGAGATATGCCGAGAATATGATGTTACAATGAGTCTTGGAGATGCGTGCAGACCGGGATGTATTATGGATGCATCAGATATCTCACAGATTGAAGAACTTGTTACACTTGGCGAGCTTACAAGAAGAGCATGGGAGAAGGATGTCCAGGTTATGGTTGAAGGACCAGGACATATGCCTCTTAACCAGATTAAGGCTAATATGGAGATTCAGCAGACAATATGCAAGGGAGCACCTTTCTATGTATTAGGACCTCTTGTTACTGATATAGCTCCAGGATATGATCACATTACAGCAGCAATTGGTGGAGCTATCGCAGCTACTTACGGAGCTTCATTCCTGTGCTATGTAACACCTGCAGAACATTTAAGATTACCAGATCTTAATGATGTTAAGGAAGGAATTATTGCTTCTAAGATTGCAGCACATGCGGCTGATATTGCAAAGGGCGTACCGGGTGCAATGGACTGGGATTATAAGATGGACAAGGCGAGAAAGGTTCTTGACTGGGAAGCAATGTTTGACGTTGCGATTGACCCTGAGAAGGCAAGAGCTTACAGAGCTTCATCTAAGCCTGAGAAGGAAGATACATGTTCTATGTGTGGTAATTTCTGTGCAGTAAAGAATATGAACAAGATTATGGAAGGCGAAATTGTAAGTATATTTGATGAGTAATTAAATACATATGTATGACAGGCGGGATATGCACAGTTATGTGTGTATTCCGCTTTTTCTGTGTTTTGGAGAATGCACATTTATTTGCCTTGAGATTAGATAAATGGTATAATATCATGATGCGTGATGAATATATGAAGGAGTGAAGGTTTATGGCAAAAACAGCCAGCAATAATGGTAGAAAGAATACCAGTCAAAGCAGAAAAACTAATACTCAAGGGAAAAAGACGACTGCTCAGGGGAGAAAGAAACAGACTAAGAAAAATGTCCAGACACAGGCTGACCAGTTGAAGAATGATTGTATTATTCTTTTTTCAATTGCCTGTGCAATAATAATGGTATTAAGTAATTTTAATATTGCAGGAACATTGGGAAGAGGAATTAAATGGCTTATGTTTGGCTTATTTGGAGTTATGGAATACATATTTCCTGTAATTCTTGCAGTAAGCATAATCTTTCTTATGGTAAACAGAGAACTGCTTCGTGTCGCGAGAATTAAGACAGCAGCAGGATATGGATTGTTTGTTGTATTATGTGCAATGATTCAGTGTTTATATAATAAACCGGATATTGCAGATAATGGATTAGGAAGTATATTTACATATTGTGCTGATTATAAAGCCGGGGGCGGATTTTTTGGCGGATTGCTATGCAAGGTACTTAGCCCTATAGGTTCAATTGGAACATTCGTAATACTTATGATACTTGCAATAATATGTCTGGTTATAATTACGGAGAGGTCTTTTATATCCGGGCTTAAGAAGGTTGGAAACGGCAGCCAGCGCATTATGCAGGAAGCAAGAGAGGATTATTCAGCATACAAAGAACATTCAGCAGGCAGACAGAATGACATGTCTGATGATGAATACCGCAGGTTAAGGGAAGAAGAGCGTGCTAAGGCAAGGCTTAAGAAGATTGAAAAGAAAGAAAAGCAGCTTGCGGAAAAGAAAGCAAGAGAAGAATATCTTGCCAATGCACGTATGAATAATGTTGTCCGTGGAGTAACATCTGATACTCTTATAACAGGAACGGATGAAGAACTGGCACAGGATATTGATATACATGAAATTCATGTTGATACTGAACGTAATGACCAGTATACACAGGATATCTATGAGCCTGATGAAGATGCATTTGAGCTTGCTTATGATTTCGATAGTAATGCAGGTGTAGCAGGAAATGTGGCTGATGAGCCAGTGTATGCTGACTATGAGTCTCATATGCAGCAGATACAGCCAGATGATTATATGGTTGATGATGAAGTGGCCGGAAACATGCCAGAGGATAATACTGCATCATATGATAATGATTATGTATCAGATAATGATAATATATATGAAAATGATGTGACTAATGAAGAATACAGAGAAAATAGTGTGAACCAGAATAATAGGCAGCAGGGCAGTGAACAGTTAAGTGATGAGCAGAAGACTGAAGTACAGGTCAAGCCTGTGAATAAACCTAAGAAAGCATACAAGTTCCCACCGGTAAGCTTATTAAAGAGAAATCCAGGTGCAGCGTCTGGTGGAAAGTCTGAATACAGAGTAACTGCACAGAGGTTACAGGAGACACTGCTTACTTTCGGTGTTAAAGTTACTATAACTGATATAAGCTGCGGACCTACAGTTACAAGATATGAGTTACAGCCGGAACAGGGTGTCAAGGTAAGCAAGATTGTTTCTTTATCAGATGATATCAAGCTTAATCTGGCAGCCGCCGACATAAGAATTGAAGCACCAATTCCGGGCAAGGCAGCTATAGGTATTGAAGTCCCTAATAAAGAAGCCGGAAGTGTATATTTCAGGGAACTGGTTGAGTCTAAGGAATTCAAGGAAAGCCAGTCAGCAATATCATTCGGTGTTGGTAAGGATATTGCAGGAAAGACTATTATTGCTGATATTGCTAAGATGCCTCATATGCTTATTGCAGGTGCGACTGGTTCAGGTAAATCGGTATGTATCAACACAATAATTATGAGTATTCTTTATAAGGCAAAGCCGGAGGATGTAAGACTTATAATGGTTGACCCTAAGGTTGTTGAGCTAAGTGTATATAATGGAATACCACATCTGTTATTACCGGTTGTAACTGATCCTAAGAAGGCTGCGGGGGCGCTTAACTGGGCTGTTAATGAGATGACAGACAGATATAAGAAGTTCGCGGCAATGCAGGTTCGTAATATAAAGGGATATAATGATGTTGTTGTCAAGAAGAATAAGGATGGCATAGACCCTCCAATGGAGAAGCTTCCACAGATTGTCATTATCATAGATGAGCTTGCTGACCTTATGATGGTTGCACCGGGTGAGGTCGAAGATGCAATATGCCGTCTGGCTCAGCTTGCTAGAGCGGCCGGAATACATATGGTTATAGCAACGCAGAGACCTTCTGTTAATGTAGTAACAGGACTTATCAAGGCAAATATTCCGTCTAAGATAGCATTTGCAGTATCTTCGGGAATTGATTCAAGAGTTATCATTGATATGAATGGTGCTGAGAAGCTGCTTGGAAAGGGAGATATGCTCTACTTCCCATCTAATCTTCCAAAGCCGCTGCGTGTTCAGGGCGCATTCGTATCTGATGAAGAGGTTGAAAATGTTGTATCTTTCCTTAAGGAGAATGCAGAGGAAGTATCTTATGATGAGAGTATTGCACAGGCTACTGTAAGTCAGGAGAGCATGCCTGGAAGCAGTAAAGGCGATGATGAGAGAGATTCACTTTTTGCTGATGCAGGAAGATTCGTTATTGAGAATGAAAAAGGCTCAATAGGAAGTCTGCAGAGACATTTTAAGATTGGCTTTAACAGGGCAGGACGAATTATGGACCAGCTTGCCGGTGCAAAGGTAGTAGGACCGGAGCTTGGAACTAAACCAAGAAAGGTTGAGATGACAATGGAAGAGTTTGAAACACTTCTAAAGCAGCAGTAATGTAAGTAATATATACTATAAAATAAGGAGACTAATGTATGAAGCTTTCAGAGATATTAAAAATATGTTCAGAAAATGAAACTGCAGATTTCAGGTACAGTGTTGTATGCGGCAGTACTGAGTCGCAAGTGACAGGAATTACATCTGATTCAAGAAAAATGCAGGATGGTTATGCATTTGTATGCATTAAGGGTGCTGTGAGTGATGGACATAAATATATTGACCAGATTAAGGATAAGGCATCTGTAATTGTTGTTCTTGATGGCGAGTACGAAGCTAAGGATTGCAAGGCAGCAGTTGTTAGCACGGATAACACAAGGCTTGCGCTTGCACTTATGTCGGCAGCAATATATGGCAATCCTGATAAGAAGCTGTTTACAATAGGAATAACAGGAACTAAGGGAAAAACAACAACCACTTATATGGTTAAAAATGTGCTTGAGGCATGCGGCATTAAGACTGGACTTATTGGAACAATTGAGACTATTATCGGGGATGAAGCGATTCCGGCACATAATACAACACCTGAATCAATAGAGATTCACCAGTCATTTGCAAAGATGGTAGACGCTGGCTGTAAGGCAGTTGTTATGGAGGTGTCTTCGCAGGGACTTAAGCTTGACAGAACAGCAGGTATTATGTTCGATATAGGAGTGTTTACTAATCTTGAGCCCGACCATATCGGACCTAATGAGCATGAGTCATTTGAGGATTACCTTAACTGTAAGGCAAAGTTATTCAAGCAGTGCAAGGTTGGTATCGTTAATGCTGATGATAAGCATACCAAAGATATCCTTAGGGGAGCAATATGTAAGGTTGAAAGCTATGGTATCGGAGATAATGCTGATATTAAGGCTGAAAATATTGGACTTTTACATGAACCGGGTAAAATTGGTCTTACATATGATTGTACAGGACTTGTTAATATGAAGGTTGAACTTAATCTTCCGGGTAAGTTTTCTGTATACAATTCATTATGTGCAATAGCAATTACAAGGCATTTCGATGTTGACGAAGAGGCACTTAAGGAAACTCTTAAGCATGTTAAGGTTAAGGGAAGAATTGAGCTTGTAAAGGTTTCAGATGATTTTACATTAATGATAGATTATGCTCATAATGCAATGGCTTTAGAGAGTATACTTACAACTCTTAAGGAATATCACCCTCACAGACTTGTATGCCTGTTTGGATGTGGTGGTAACCGCTCCAAGGAAAGAAGATATGAGATGGGCGAGGTTTCAGGAAAACTTGCTGACCTTACTATTATCACATCAGATAATCCAAGATTTGAAGAGCCGGAGGCAATTATAGAAGATATTAAGACTGGAATTGCTAAGACTACTGGAAAGCATGTTGATATTACAGACAGAAAAGAAGCTATTAAGTATGCGATAGAACATGGCGAACCAGGTGATATTATTGTTCTTGCGGGTAAAGGTCATGAGGATTATCAGGAGATTAAGGGTGTGAAGTATCCTATGGATGAGAGGGTGCTTATCAAAGAAGTGCTTGAAGAATTGAAGGGTAATTAATGTACGCAGATGTAATAATAGACATTTCACATGAACAGCTTGATAAGACATTCCAGTATGCAGTTCCGGATGAATTGGTGGATGTAATTGAACTGGGAATGTCAGTTGATATTCCATTTGGAGCAGGAAACAGGCAGATAACAGGGTATGTTGTAGGCTTGGGAGACAAGGCGGCATATCCTGTTGAAAAGATAAAATATATTACAGGAATTACTGAGGGAAAGGTCACTGCAGTAAGCAGAATGTTAAAGCTTGCGGCGTGGCTGAAGCACAATTATGGTTGTACCATGAATCAGGCAATTAAGACGGTTATTCCTGTAAAGGATAAGGTTAAACAGAAGGAAAAACACTCGGTTAATCTTATTATTGACGTAGCACAGGCGCAGAAGTATCTTGATACATTTGCAAAGAAAAATGCAAAAGCAAGATACAGATTGTTAGAGGCACTGATTAAGGAACCTGTAATAGATGAAAGTATTATTAAATCCAAGCTTAATATCACGGCACAGACGGTCAAGGCGTTTGAAGATATGGGGATTGCCGAAGTCAGGTCAGAAGATATGTATAGGAATCCTGTAAGAAATGTTTTGGGAGAAAGAAAGCATATCGAACTTAACAAGCAGCAAAAAAAAGCTGTGGATACAATAATAGCTGACTATGATAATGGTGATTATAAGACATATCTGCTTCATGGTGTTACAGGGAGCGGAAAGACTGAGGTGTATCTTGAGACAATTGAGCATGTCCTTAATCATGGAAGACAGGCAATTGTGCTTATACCGGAGATTGCACTTACATTTCAGACTGTGCAGAGGTTTTACCACAGATTCGGGGATAAGGTATCTATTATGAATTCCCGTATGTCAAAGGGAGAGCGGTATGACCAGTTTCTGCGGGCACAGAGAGGTGATATAAGTGTAATGATTGGACCGCGTTCGGCGTTGTTCACACCATTTTCAAATATAGGCCTTATAGTAATAGATGAAGAGCATGAAGGAGCTTATAAGTCAGAGACTGTTCCAAGATATCATGCAAGAGAGGTTGCATGCCATATTGCAAAGGAAGCAGGTGCTTCAGTGATACTTGGTTCTGCGACTCCTTCAATGGAAAGCTACTATGCGGCAATGAATGGACATATACAGCTTATTACACTTGACAGCCGGGCGGGAAGCGGAGGGCTTCCAGCAGTTGACATTGTTGATCTGAGAGAAGAATTAAGGCTTGGAAACAGGACGATATTCAGCAACAGGTTAAGAGAACTGATGAGTGACAGACTTGCAAAGCATGAGCAGATAATGCTTTTCCTTAATAAGAGAGGCGTGGCTGGCTTTATATCATGCCGTTCATGCGGAAAGGTTATGAAATGCCCGCACTGTGATGTTTCACTTACGGAGCATGCTGATGGAAGGCTGATGTGTCATTACTGCGGATATACAACACCTAAGATAACTGTATGTCCTTCATGCGGTTCAAGATATGTTTCGGGCTTCAGGGCAGGAACAGAAGGTGTTGAAGCACAGGTTAAGAAAACATTTCCACAGGCGAGAGTGCTAAGAATGGATATGGACACTACAAGAGGCAAGGATGGACATGAAAAGATTCTGTCGGAATTCGCCAATGGTAATGCGGATATTCTTATTGGAACTCAGATGATTGTTAAAGGACATGATTTTCCAAATGTAACGCTTATGGGAGTGCTTGCGGCAGACATGTCACTTTATTCCAGTGATTACAGGGCTTCTGAGAGAACTTTCCAGCTTCTTACACAGGCGGCTGGAAGGGCAGGAAGAGCAGAAAAAAGCGGCAATGTAGTTATACAGACTTATACGCCGGAGCATTTTAGTATTGTTAGTGCGGCTAATCAGGATTATAATGCTTTCTATGAGCAGGAAATTGCTTACAGAAAGCTGTGTGGATATCCGCCGGCGGATAATCTTATGAAGATTATGTTATCTTCACCAGATGAGATGTTATTGACAAAGAGTGCAGCGTGGGTTAAAGCATTTGTGGATAACAACTGTAAGTATAAAGGACTTATGTGTATAGGTCCGGCAGATGCACCTATATATAGGATTAAAGATGTGTATAGTAAGATAATCTATGTAAAACATAAAGACAGGGAAGTTCTTAACAGTATACATGAAAAGCTTGATGTTAATATTGTTGGAAATCAGGCTTTTAAGAATATTAATGTACAATACGATATTAATGGATGATTGCGAGGAGGAATATATGGCAATAAGAAATATTAGAACACTTGGAGATGATATACTAAGAGCCAAGGCAAAAGAGATTACAGAGATGACACCAAGAATTGAAGAGCTTATTGATGATATGTTTGATACAATGTATGAGGCTAACGGTGTAGGTCTTGCAGCACCTCAGGTTGGAATCAGAAAGAGACTTGTTGTTATTGACTGTGGAGATGATCCTATTGTTCTTATCAATCCTGTTGTATTAGAGACAAGCGGAAGTCAGACAGGACTTGAAGGATGCCTAAGTGTACCTGGAAAGACAGGTGAGGTTACAAGACCTAATTATGCCAAGGTTAAGGCTCTTAATGAGAATATGGAAGAGATTATAGTAGAAGGAGAGGAGCTTCTTGCAAGATGCCTTCTTCATGAGATTGATCATCTTGATGGTATAATGTATGTTGATAAGGTAGAAGGAGAACTTCTATCTACAGATGATGTTGAAGAATAATTAATGAAAAGGGGAACAGAATGCGAGTAGTATTTATGGGTACACCCGATTTTGCTGTAGGGACACTTAAAGCAATAATCGAAGCAGGACATGATGTGGCAGCAGTTGTTACACAGCCTGATAAGCCAAAGGGAAGAAGTAAGTCACTTGTTTTCTCACCGGTTAAGGAGGAAGCTGTGGCACACGGAATCACAGTTTTGCAGCCGGAGAGAGCAAGAGATGAAGCATTTGTAGAAGAATTAAGAACATATAATGCAGATGTAATCGTTGTTGTTGCATTTGGACAGATATTGCCGGCAAGTATTATTAATATGCCAAAATTTGGCTGTATCAATGTTCATGCCTCACTTCTTCCTAAGTACAGAGGTGCATCACCAATCCAGTGGGCAGTTATTGATGGCTGTGAGTATTCAGGTGTTACAACAATGAAGATGGATGAAGGTCTTGATACCGGAGATATCCTGATGGTTGAGAAGGTGAAGCTTGATGCTAAAGAGACGGGTGGAAGCCTTTTTGACAGATTAAGTGATGTCGGTGCGCAGCTTTTGGTAAAGACACTTGAAGGACTTGAAGCAGGAACTATTACTCCTGTTAAGCAGGATGATTCAGAAAGCACTTATGTTAAGATGCTTCATAAGTCATTCGGTAAGATGGATTTCAATAAGAGTGCAGCTGAACTTGAGAGACTTATAAGAGGACTTAATCCATGGCCTAGCGCATTTACTTATATAGATGGTAAGATGTTAAAGATATGGGATGCGGATGTTGCAGATAATATCAGTGAAGTACAGACAGACGAAGTTAATCCGGGACAGGTTGTCACTGTAGGAAAGAACACATTTACAATAGCCTGTGGACAAGGGTACTTAGTTGTTAATGAGGTTCAGTTAGAAGGCAAGAAGAGAATGGACAGCGGTTCGTTCTTAAGAGGCAGCCAGTTAGAAGCAGGTGTAATGTTAGGAGAATAAGCAGAACCTTAAATGGTTCAGAAAAGAGGTATTATGGTAGCTTTATATGGTTATTATGGATATGGATATTACTATGATCCAATGTACATTCTGATAATAATATCATGCGTTATTGCACTGATAGCACAGGTAAAGGTAAAAAGCACATTTAACAGGTATTCCAAGGTGTCATCTTCAAAAGGAATGACAGGCGCAATGGTTGCAGAGCAGCTTTTAAGAAGCCAGGGAATATATGATGTATCTATTCAGAGAGTATCAGGAAGCCTGACAGATAATTATAACCCAAGAAATAAGACACTTAACCTGTCAGATTCTGTATATAATTCAACATCTGTTGCGGCTATCGGAGTAGCAGCCCATGAAACAGGACATGCCATACAGCATGCTTATGGATATGGTCCATTAAGTTTCAGGACAGCGTTGTTTCCGTTAGCCAGCGTTGGTTCACAGGTATCATGGATACTTATTGTGCTTGGACTTATATTTGGCTCAACTAATATACTTATAGATATTGGTATTCTTATGTTCAGTCTGGCAGTACTTTTCCAGCTTGTAACATTACCGGTTGAGTTTAATGCTTCGGCAAGAGCATTACAGCTTCTTGAATCAGAAGGATTCCTATATGGAGATGAGAACAGACAGGCAAGAAAAGTGCTTTCAGCAGCGGCCATGACATATGTTGCGGCAGCAGCCACAGCAATTTTACAGCTTTTAAGACTGATTTATTTATTTGGAGGAAGACGCCGTGACTGATTCGGTGAATTTAAGGGCAGTTGTACTGGATATACTTATGGAAATCAATGAGAAGGGTGAATTTTCACACCTTCTCATTAATAATGCACTGACAAAGTACCAGTATCTTGATAAGAATAAGAGAGCATTTATAAGCAGATTATCACTAGGAACGATTGAGAACAGAATTGAACTTGACTATATAATAGACCAGTTTTCAAAGACTCCTGTAAGAAAGATGAAACCACTTATAAGAAATATATGTGAAATGTCTGTATACCAGATAATATATATGGATAATATTCCGGATTCAGCAGTGTGCAATGAGGCTGTAAAGCTGGCTGCAAAACGTGGATTCACAGGACTTAAGGGCTTTGTGAACGGAGTCTTAAGAAACATTGCAAGAAATAAAGACAATATTACATATCCTGACAGTAATAAGGATATTGAACAGTACCTTTCTGTAAAATACTCAATGCCATTATGGATAGTTAAAATGTGGCATAGTCAGCTAGGTATTGATAAGACTGAGAAAATTCTTGCAGGCTTTAAGCAGGAAAAAAAGACTTATGTAAGATGTAATACAGCAAAGGCACCGGTTGAAGAGATAAAGAGGATTCTTTCACAGGAAAATGTATCTGTGGCAGATGTTGAAGGTATACCATATGCTTTAGAGATTAAGGACTATGATTATATAGCCGGTCTTAAGAGTTTCAGGGATGGTCTGTACCAGATACAGGATATAAGCTCCATGACAGCAGGATATATGACTGGATTTAAGGCTGGGGACACAGTAATTGATGTGTGTGCAGCACCAGGAGGCAAGAGTGTTAATGCTGCAATAAGTGTTGGCACTGATGGTAAAGTATATTCAAGGGATGTATCAGATTATAAGGCAGGACTTATTGAAGAAAATATATCAAGGCTAGGACTTAATAATATAGAAGTTCAGGTAAAAGATGCACTCGTAATGGATGAATCTATGAGAGAGAAGGCAGATGTTGTTATAGCAGACCTTCCATGCTCAGGACTCGGCGTTATGGGAAGAAAGCCTGATATCAGATATAATATAACAGAGGACAAGCTGATTTCATTAAAAGAGCTTCAGCAGAGCATACTTTCTGTAGTACAGGCATATGTTAAGCAGGGTGGTATAATGATGTACAGTACATGTACAATTAATTCAGAAGAGAATGAAGCCAATGCTGACTGGTTATGTAAAGAATATGGCTTTAAGAAGATAGAATACAGACAGATTCTGCCGGGAAAGAATGGCGGAACAGATGGGTTCTTTGTTGCAAAACTTAGGAGAGAATAGACATGACAGATATTAAGTCACTTAATTATGACGAACTTGTAACATATATGGCTGGACTTGGTGAAAAGAAGTTCAGGGCTTCGCAGCTATATCAGTGGATGCATGAAAAGCTGGCAGACAGCTTTGATGAATGTACCAACATTTCTAATGCATTAAGACAGAAGTTAAAGGAAACATCAGAATATGTATGCTTAGAGCCTGTCAGGGTACAGCATTCAAAGCTTGACGGGACAGAAAAATATCTGTTCAGATTATCGGATGGTAATTATGTTGAAAGTGTACTCATGAAATATCATCATGGTAATTCAGTATGTATATCTTCACAGGTTGGATGCCGTATGGGATGCCGTTTCTGTGCATCTACACTTAACGGCAAAGTCAGGGATTTAAGACCATCTGAAATGCTTGACCAGATATACAGAATACAGAAGATTACAGGGGAGCGAGTAAGCAATGTTGTAGTTATGGGTTCTGGAGAGCCAATGGATAACTATGATAATATTATTAAGTTTATAGAACTTATCAATGATGAGAGAGGTCTTAATATAAGCCAGCGAAATATTACTGTATCCTCATGTGGAATAGTACCTAAGCTAAAGGAACTTGCTGACCTTAAGTTACAGATTACACTTGCTATTTCACTTCATGCTCCTAATGATGAACTAAGAAAGACAATGATGCCTATAGCAAATAAGTATTCAATTGAGGAGATAATGGATGTATGCAGGTATTACATAGAATGTACAGGCAGAAGAATCTCATTTGAATACAGCCTTGTTAAAGGCGTCAATGATTCAATGGAATGTGCAAAGCAGTTGATTGAACTTGTTAAGGGCATGAACTGCCACGTTAATCTTATACCTGTTAATCCTATCAAGGAGCGTGATTATAAGCAGACAGGTAAGGATGAAGTGTACGCATTTAAAAATAAACTTGAAAAGAACGGAATAAATGTTACAATTAGAAGGGAAATGGGCAGAGATATTGATGGTGCCTGTGGACAGTTAAGGAATAAGTATATGGAAGAAGCATAAATACTGGACTTTTGGCACGATTTACATTTCTCTTCTGTTGTTTACATCATCTCAACTTATCGTCAAATTTGGTGTGGTTTTGTGTGATAAGCGGCGAGACAAGACGCAAACAAGACGCAAAAGACGCATATAACAAGACGCATTAACAAGGAGAGAAACATGGCAGGAAGACGCAGTAACGGTGAAGGAAGTATCAGTTATGATAGCCGTAGAAAACGCTATAGAGCAAAAGTAACCATAGGTTGGGAACTAAATCCTGAGACTGGAAGAAGCAAACAGATTGTAAAAACACTCGGTTCTAATTATAAAACAAAAGGGGAGGCTGCAAGCGCATTATCAGAATATTTGAAGACCCCGTTTGATATTGATAATAAAAACATTACATTTTCAGAGTTGTATTCTATTTGGTTTGATGATTGGATTGTAGACCACGAGTCTCATCGATACAGAGCAAAAGCAGCATATAAATATTGTTCGTCATTGTATGAGAAGAAGATGCGTGATATCACCATAATTGATATGAAGCACTGCATAAATAATGGTTCAATCATAGAAACAAGAGGTAAATACAAAGGTGAATTAAAAACAGCATCGCCATCGACGAAGGAAAGTATGAAATATCTATTTAATCATATGTTTTCATACGCGGTTGAGGCTAGAATCGTTGATAGGAATTTTGCAAAAGAATTTTCACTTGATAAGAAAGTGGCTATAGAGAAAGAGCAGAACCATAAAGATAAAAGTCCATTTACAGAGAATGAAATGGATACATTATGGCGAAGTATTGAATTTGTACCATTTGCAGATATGATTATCTATGCTTGCTATAGCGGCTGGAGACCCAGTGAGTTGGTTAAAATCAAAATGGAAAATGTACACATAGCTGAAGGATATATACAAGGTGGAATAAAAACAGATTCAGGAAAGAATCGTATAGTTCCGATACATCCTTTAGTAATGGATATTGTAAAAAAATACTATGATGAGGCAATGTCCGTAGGAAGCAAGTTCTTATTTAATGACATTAATAAAAAGAAAGGTATTGGTTTGAGCTACGATCAATACTTAACTAGGTTTAATAAGGTTATGGAACAATTAAAATTCTCTATTGAGTATACACCTCATTACACAAGACATACCTTTATAACAAAAGCCAAAAGGGCGCATATGGATGAGTATATATTAAAACTTATATCCGGTCATAAAGAAAAAGATATTACGGAACATGTATATACACATAGAGAGTTATCTGAATTGATAGATGAAATGAATAGAATAGAAAAATAATTTTAGGAGCATTGGCATATAGCTGATGCTCTTTATTTATGTAGATAATTTTGGAGTAAAAATAATTACCATTATTTACCACATAATACAATAGGTATCTTATATTATACTTCAACAAAAAGGAGTATTTATGAGAACTCATACATGTCTTGAATGTGGCGCTGTCCTAAAACACTATGACTTTGTGTCAAGAAGTGTACGGACACAAAATAGAAATTCAAATATCGTTAAAATAGAACGATTCAAATGCCCAGTATGTAAACACATACATAGGGTCTTACCAGATGATTTATATCCATATAAACAATATTCTGCGGAGATAATAAACGGAGTGCTAGATGGTAGTATTACAAGTGATACATTAGAATATGAAGATTACCCATGCGAAGCAACTATGCATAGATGGCTTAATGAATTCCACTGAAGTTGTTTTTACTGATTCTCAAGTTTAACCTAGAATAGACTTGCCGGCAATAATGATCAAGGAGATGATATTATGGCAACAAAGATACGACCAGTATTATCAGAGAAAAACAAATATTACATAGACAAGCATAGATACTACGAACTTAAGCATTTTTGTTTGCAATACGATGATTGGAAGAAGGCTTATTCTATATTAGACGGATACGATTCTTATCAAGTTGGACTTGGCGTTAAATCATCAGGAGTTAGTGATCGCACGGCTGATTATGGAATGGCTAGGGCTTATTATTCTAATAGGATTGATATGATTGAAAGAGTTGCAAGATTAACTGATTTGGAACTATCTTTCTATATTTTACAGGGAGTTACTGAAGGATATTCATACGATATTCTTAAAGCTAGGTTTGATATACCGTGTTGTAAAGATACATATTATGAACTGTATCGGCGATTCTTTTGGCTGCTGGATATTGAGAGAGGGTAAGTTCACAGGACTATTTCTCTTTAATCTAGGTTACAATTATATCTATATTTGTGGTTGAATACCTAGCAGACAATTGTTATACTATTTATATAATTTTAAGGAGGAACAAACACATGAAAAAAGTTATTCTAGGTTTATTAACTGCGGCAACAGCTGTAAGTATTGTAGGTTGTGGCGGTACGTCATCTGATAGCGCTCAGGCAAATAATAGTAATATTGAAAGTACCGAAAACATTGAGGAGAGTGCTTCATGGAAGACATATGATGGACCATCAGCCACTAAAGAAGAATGGGAGTCAGATTCGTTTCTAACTGAGTTACCTTATCCAGAAATGGACAATATTAACATTCATTATGAGAGTTCAACTTGGACAGACATTTTTATATATGAGACAACATCAAGTCAGTTTAAGACTTATGGTAATAAATGCAAATCAGCAGGATTTACTACGGATTTAACATTTGACAGTTCTTTCTTTATGGCTAAAAAAGGTGACTCAGAATTAACTATATCGCGTAATCCAGATAATGGAATTATAGAAATTTCATATACATATCCTGAAAAGTAATATATAAAGAAAAAGAGGGCGCACCAGATAAAACTGATGTACCCTCTAAGCTAGATTAGAGACCAACCATTCCCATTATGCCATTCATTTTATCAAGAGAAGACTTCCTTTCTCGGATAGCTCTTTCTAAGGACATTTTTGAATAAGATGTACCCTCAAGCTCTTCAATAGTCCATTCATCCCCTAAGTTTGACATTTCGTCAATAAATATTTCATATTCTTCTTTTTTCATAATTGAAATACCTCCTTAAATTTTTCGTCTATATTATACTACGATATATGGCTGTGAGTAAATGAACAGAATATTAACAAATTGTAAATTCGCATTAAAAACAGATACCTTTATGAGAATAATTTTAATCTAAGGAGGATTTATATTATGAAAAGTTTTTGGAATGATTATTGGGATTTAGTAAAGGAAAGTACAGATTTCTATAAAAAGCATTGGTTAGGGATAGTAATCATGTATATTATAATATTTGTAATCACTTTTGTTAGCTTAATATTTCCATTGTATTCAGATGAAATTAAATCCAGTATGAAGAAAATATTTAGAAAGAAAACCAATAGTACGGTTGAAGAGGAGTCCTAACAAGGGCTCTTTCTTTTCGCATTAAAAACATGCCCTTTAATGAGAGAAAGAATAAAAGAAGCTTTCTCTTTTTTATTTTCAGTACGAAGGTGACCGCAAGAGGTCTTATATTCGCATTGATGAAAATTGAATAGAAAGGAGAGTTCAAAATGGAAATGACTGTTATGTTAGCATTCCTGCTTGGGGCTGTGATTGGCGTGGTTATATCTGTTGTACTGGATAAAATCAGATGTAATAGCAAAGATGCATACGGAAGTTTCAAGATTAAACCTGTATCAGATGAAGATGGCGACACTGGTTTATATTCTGTAAATGTTGCTATCGTGCCTAACCAGGATTTACTTAATAAGAAACGAATTATTCTGGTCAGAGATTCGCAGAATTAACAAGTACTTTAATGACTATAAAATAAAGGAGGTCAATTCAATGAACACAAGAAGTGTATTGGAAGATGAGATTGGACGAATCTCAGCAAAATTGAATGAAATGGAGCCAGGTACTGAAGAGTATGAAAAGTTATCGAACCTACTCCACAAGTACATCGATAGGCGTACAGAACTTGAAAAAGCAGATTATGATGCTGACGAGAAAGCTCTTGCCAGGGAAGAGGGTAATGAGCTTAAGACACAGCAACTTAATGAGGCTAAGAAAGATCGTATTGCTAAAGTGGCTATGTGGGCTGTAGGTGGCATATCTGGAGGAGTTGTAAGTATCTGGGCTGCTCTTAAAGCATTCAAATTTGATGGGGACGGACGAATATTCTCATCCACATTTGGACGGGACAGTGTTAAGAACTTGATTAGATTTAAGAAGTAGTTACATTTTAGGAGGCGCTAAGGAAACTTAGTGTCTTCTTTTTCGTGCGTAAAACATATACCTTTATGAAAGGAGAGTGATATTTTATGACAATTATTCAATTAGATAAAAATTTAGAAACAATACAATCACTGGATATAAACAAGTATAATAAAATATACTTCTTAACTTTAGTAGAGTCTAAAACAAGGAGTGGTACAGATAATTACGTGTTTAGGTCCAAGCGATTGGATTATTTGATGTTTAATGAGCTTGAATCTTATTTGAATAATCCAGAATACATTCTGGTAAGAATCGAAAAGTGATTAAAAAATCAGAGACTGAGTCCTAACAAGGGCTCTTTCTTTTAACTTAGGTGGTGAGTTAATGAGATATCATTTTGATAAGCCAAATATATATTATTCGTTATACGGAAAACGATATATCTGTAATCATCCAGTATATAACGAATGTACATTATATAAGATTGACGATAGAGGATTAGCAGTTATACAGCAGCGGTATAACCCCGAAACGAAACATACATGGTGGACTGCTATAGACCCTTGGCTTACTGACCCGATATATTTGGATATCGGTTTTAAAGATCTATTTGATGCTCGTGCCGGGAAGTGTACGGACGGATTATATCCAACGATAACTGTAAGACAGCTCATGTGGGCACTCAAAATGAAACCGATTCCAAGAGAGCGTTGGGAAACGTGCTTTGATAAACGAGATATTTAGCGTCATTTACATGTACTTTAATGAGATAAAAAAAATAAAAGGAGGATACTATTATGGAAATGATGACACCAGATTTTAGAGCCATACAGGTATCAGACACAGTAACATTTGTGAATTTAATACGAAAGGAAAAAGGCTGTGGCGAAGAAAGGAGAATCAGATTAAATTTTATAAAGAACAGTTCTTCTGATTGGGGAATTATGTTGGTTAATGAAAAGAACGAAACCATCGTAAATCTTTCAACTAGAGATTCTGACATTTGTAAAATTGTAACTGAGTTAGAAGGAAAAATTTTAGCCATAGCGGTATTCCATAGTAGAGAGCAGCATGTGTATGATATTTATATGGATTCAGTAGAATAGGCTGTTAAAGCATTTTCATGGGGTTGTGTATAACAGCCCCTTTTTATTTTTATTGCTATTATATTTATTCTGTGATATATTTATAATAATAGATATGTATTTTAATTTTAAGGAGGATTTATATTATGAAAATCAAAAAGGCACTATCAATGGTAATGTTATCAGCATCATTGTTATCTTTTGTTGGCTGCGGAAATGGACAAGATTCAAATTCTGTAGTACAAAACAACAATAATAGTATGACTGAAAATCAAAATAGTGAAAAAATTCAGCAACTTGAAATAAAGGATTCTGGTTGGACAGTTGTAGACGATGAGTGGTTATATTACTATGTAGATTTATATAACCCAAATGACAATAGTTCTATTGAATATCCATCGTTTAGAATAACAGCTAAGGATGCTAGCGGAACAATATTAGGAACCGATGATCAAACATGTAGTATTATATATCCTAAACAGGATTTCGTTTATGGAAGTCAGGCATTCAGAGTAGATGGTATTCCAGACACAGTTGAATTTTCAGCATTACCAGTCGAAGACTATAATGTAAAAAAATCATCTACTGACAAATACAAGCCGTTAGAAGCTGTTAATACAGCAGTTCGTTCTGATAAGATTGTTGGTGAAATCAAAAACGATAATAACGACACATTTGATGATGCTGTAGTTGTCATGTTATTAAAAGACGGTAGCGAAAATATAGTTGGAATTGATAATACATATGTTGAAAAAGTTGCGGCAAATTCAACAACACCATTTGATATTGATATTCCAGAAGATGTTAATTACGCTTCTTTTGAAATATATGTAAACCAGTGGTAATTCTGTCGCATAAAAAACATACTCCTTAATGAAATACATATAAGGAGGATATTAATATGACTTGGAAGACTATTGAGGCAGCTAGGGAGATTAGACAATGGACAACTCAGATAGTAATACCGACAGTTGCAGTTGGTGTAGCTATTGCAGTTACTCCAGAGTTAAGAGAACCAGTTGTTGATACTTATAGGACAGTAAAAGAAAAAATTAAATCAAAGATATGTAGAAAGTAAAGCAAAGGGCTTGAGTCTTAGGACTTGGGCTCTTTCTTTTTCGTGTAAGAAACATGTTCTTTTATGAGAAAGTGATGAAACATTAAGGAGGATTTCAAAATGAAAAAAGAACAGAGAACACAGAAGATTGACGAATTCTTGGAGAAATTTGATGAAATGATTAAGGCTGCTAATGCCATCGAAGATTTTAAATTTGAGATAGGTGTTACAATTTATAGTCGTGACAGCATGGTTTCTGATAGAGTACGGACAATTAACGGTATCAATGAAATATTTTCAAAGAATGATATGAAATGGTCATCATCAAATGCTTAAGGTTGAGCCCGCAAGGGCTTTTCCTTTTTCGCACGATATACAATCCCTTTAATGACTGAAAGTAATAAGGAGGTTGAAATGATACTATTAATTATTTTGATACTTATCGTTCTTATACTAACTACGGTTGTAGTGCTTAGTGCAAGTGCAATAGGCAGTGCAGCTATACTTATATTTGGGGACGTTATAGTATGTATTGGTTTTTTGGTATGGCTAATCAAAAAACTTGTTACTAAGGATTGATAAAAGAAGGGCTTGAGTCTTAGGACTTGGGCTCTTTCTTTTTATACGCGTAAAAAACACATACATTTATGAGAAAAACAATAAATCAATAAGGAGGATTTATATTATGAGTATTATGAAAGAAAGCGTTAAAAGATTATGCAATGAGACGGATGTTCTTACTGAGGTAATTGCAAAGAAATTTGGAGACAAGGATACTATACAGGAGTTGGATTCTGATACGTTGTTACTTGTTCAGGGTTCTTTACGATTGATAGAGGCATCAAAATCAGTATTAATTAGCGAAGCAATAATGCTTGATAGAATTGATGACAAATTAGATTTGTTGGAGGATATGTTGAAAAACATGAAGACTGAGTCCTAACAAGGGCTCTTTCTTTTTATACGCGATATTTACAAATTCTTTTATGAGACCATAAAACAATTTATGAAAAGGAGAAAAATATGAAAGTAAAGGAATTTGTAATTATATGGGTTTTAACGATTTTTACATTGATATTTTTATCAGGATTACATTTTAGCATAGTAACTAAAGGGGAAGAAACTAGCGGAGGTTGGTATGATAAATGTGATACTGTTGAATTACATCATTTTAAAATCGAAGTAAACAAATCAGATGAATTTCAAGATATTACTTGTTTTAACAAATTTCATGTATGGTTTGCATGGTAATTGAATAGGAGCCCTAACAAGGGCTCTTTCTTTTTATCCGCGTAAAAAACAATTTATCTAATGAGAGAATAGGTAGCTCAGGTGGTAGAGCAGCAGATTTATTCTGTGGGCCATGGGTTCGAGTCCCATTCTATTCTCTTTTTTTATTTCTATAATAAGGAGGATTTATAGCATGAAGTCACATTACCGATGGAAATGCAAAACTGCTACTGTACTAACATTTATTGGCGCGGCTGGTGTAGTAGCAACAGCTGTTGTTACAGCTAAACAGACACCTAAAGCTTTAAGATTGCTTAAGGAAGCTAGTGATGAGAAAGGAGAGGAACTTACATTTGCAGAAAAAGCAACAGCTATGTTACCTGCATATTTACCAGCCATAATGACAGGCTCAGCGACTATTTTATGTATATTTGGCGCAAATATATTAAATAAAAGGAGCCAGGCAAGCTTAGTAAGTGCATATGGATTATTAGACCAGAGATTCAAAGATTATCAGAGAAAACTTATTGAATTATACGGACAGGATGCTCATGAAAAGATAATCACTGAACTTGCAGCTGAGAAAGCAGAGAACAGATATATTTCTAGTTCATATCTCGGATGCAAATCTTGTGCATTATATTTAGACGAAAACGTTGGTAAGCCTGTATTATTTTATGAACCGGTATCCGATAGGTATTTTGAAGCTACCGTTGAACAGGTTATGAACGCTGAATATCATCTTAATAGGAATTTTGCTCTGGCTGGTGCAGCTTTGCTTAATGAGTTTTATGATTTTATTGGAATAGAAGAACGACCAGAATTAGATGAAATGGGATGGGCTCCAACTGATGAAGGTGAATTCTGGATTGAATTCAATCATGTTCCAAAGGACCTTCCAGATGGTAGGAGATGCTATATAATCGACATGCCATTTGAACCAAGAGTAAATTTCGACGATTATTATTGATTGTCGTGTCAAATACTTAGCCTATTATGGAAAGGAGGATTAATCATGAAAGATAAGTTTGATTTTAAAACTCTTATAATACCAGCTGCTATGGGAATTATGACATTTATCACAGCAGTTGTAGACAGTAAGAGAAGTAAGAAAATCGATGAGCTTAGCGAAAAGATTGATAAGCTCGAATCTAAGGACGAGGAGGTTGCCTAACGGCGCCTCTTTTATTTTTTTTATGTAACACTAAAATATTTAATATCCAAAAAGGAGAATTTACTATGAACAACATTATTACAAACCCAACACAGAAAGAATTTAATGATGCAATGGACATCGTTAAGGATTATTTAAGAATTAATAAAATTCAGTTTATTGCTTTTGATGCAGAGAAGAATGCCATAGTAGCCGCAATTGGATTTGAAGATGCTATGAATAATAAGAAAGAAATATTTGGTGACAGGTATGTCGGCATGTTTGATAAGAAGTTAGAGGAGAAAAAGAATGAGAACTAATTTAGAAAAGATATTCAGACCCATAGCAAAACAGGTGTCAAAATATGGTCCTGAAATTGCTGTGGGTGTAGGTATTGCAGGAATGATTACGACAACGATTCTTGCAGTTAAAGCCACACCAAAATCTTTAAGATTAATAGAGGCTGAAAAAAAAAGAAGAAATCATGAAATAAAAGAAGAAGCAAAAGAATCTGGGAAAGATACTGTCGGGTTGATTGATAGACTTAGTATCCTTGACACGGTAAAAGTTGCATGGAAACCATATATTCCAGCGATGATTTCAGGAGCATTATCCATAGGTTGCATAGTTGGAGCAAGCACAGTTCATGTAAAGAGAAATGCTGCTCTTGCTACGGCATATCAGTTGGCGGCTAATACACTCAGTGACTATAAAGAGAAAGTGATTGAGACCATCGGTGAAGAGAAAGAGAGAGAGGTTCAGAAGAAAGTAGATGCTAAGAAAGTAGAAAAAATTAGTTCTACTGAGCCATCTTTTGTACGTAAGGGGAAGCCTTTATGTATCGAACCAATATCAGGCAGGCCATTTGAAATGGATTTGGAAGATGTCAAGGCCGCTATAAACAGGCTTAATTACAGACTTACAGGTGGTATGGAAGAGTGCATTTCCTTGTCTGAATGGTATGATGAGATTGGATTAAAGCATACCGATGTGTCAGATTACATGGGTTGGAATATTTACAGTGACGGTTTAATTACAGTAACTGAAGTCCCAAGTTCAACAGATGATGGCGAATTATGCTGGGTACTTGAGTATGCAGTATTACCACATTACAAGTATGAGAAAACGCGTTAAAAACAACACCTTTAATGGATAAATACGTATCCAATTAATTATATTCTAGGAGGATTTATATTATGTCAAACGAAGAAAAGGAAGTAATTGAAATGGAAGATACACAGGTATCAGAAGAAGCTACTGAAATCACAGCAGTTTCAGAGAGTAAAGGACAGAAAGTACGTAATTTTATTAAGAAAAACGGCAAGAAACTCGGAATTGGAGTTGGTGCAGGTTTAGGAATGATATTATGTTACGCTCTGGGAAAGAAATCTGGACATAGTGATTTGGAAGCTATGAATGATTATGTGGATGGCGATTACACAGTTCTTGATAACGATGACAGCAATGATGAAGCTGTAGAAGAAAATTGAATATTTATTAAACCGAGAGGGAGATGCTCTTAACAGAGTGTCTTCCTTTTTTCTTTTGGCTGAAAGGAGATATTAATATGCCAAGATATGTCTATAACGGACCAATTATGTCGTTTAATGTTTGTATTGCTAGTAATTGGAAAGGAGAGACATACGCTCCTTCCGAGGCAAAAGCAAGAAACAATTTAGCTTATCAATTTAAAAAGCAGAATAACAGGATTGCAGGAACAAATATTTCTCTTCCTGGCAGATTGCTAGAAACATATTAAAGGAGATATTCAATGAGCGAAGTAAAAATGGATATTAAACCAAACTCTCACAGATATAAAGCCGAACAGCAGGCCAAATTATCAGAAGAGAGAAAAGTAAGCAAAGTAACCAGTGGTAGGGTCAGAACTAAGAAGAAATCTGAGATTGCGAAGATGAAAGATTCTATCATATCCCCAGAAGCTAGTGGAATGCAGTCTTATATTTTTGGAAGTGTGCTTATACCAGCTGTAAAGAAATTGATGTCAGATATTGTAAAAGATGGTATTGACATCCTTCTGTATGGTGACACACGGAGATCAAGTAGAGACCGTGACGACAGGGACAGGTATTCTAATGGAGCAACGTATGTCTCTTATAGAAGTTATTCTGATAGAGACCGTGACGACAGAGAGCGGAGACGGGAATCAAGATATGCGTATGACTATAAAGAATTAATATTTGACAGTAGGTCAGATGCTAAAGAAGTTTTAGACACTCTACTTGATATTCTTGATACCTATGATTCAGTAAGTGTCGGGGATTTATATGATGCAGTAGGCATGAGTCACAATTACACGGACAATGATTATGGATGGACTAATTTAAGTTCAGCAGAGGTTGTTTGTATCAGAGGCGATTACATGCTCAGATTACCAAAGGCTAAGCCTTTAAGATAGGAGGAACTATGAAGAAATCATTAGGATATTATTTAGGAAATGCTTTTGCAGCTGTTATAACAATATGTGTAATGGTGCTTATTATGGCTCTTACATATAAGCTGGTTATGTGGATTTTATAGGGGGTTATATTATGGCATACGTTAAAGAAAATGACACGAATAGTAGTAATCCAATAAATAGAAATGGAATTCTAAGCAAGGCAGAGTCAATTATTAATGGTGAGCGTCAGGGAACATATGGTGATGCTGAAGATAGTTTTCAGACAATTGCAGATATGTGGAGTGCGTATCTGAACACAGAGATATCATCTGAAGATGTTGCTAATATGATGATTCTTATGAAAGTTGCTAGGAATTCTAGCGGTGTTTATAAAGATGATAATTGGATTGATATTTGCGGTTATGCGGCATTGGGCGGAGAAATTCAGGCTGCTAAAAATGCAATTGATGTACAGCTTGAAGAAAATAAGAGAATAACTGCATCTATTATTGATGGTTTGAAAGGAGATAAATAATGATTAATTTTAATAATGTGGCAAATAAGGCATCAAGAATGCTGAATAAAATTGGATTTCAGGTAAAGAAATATAGCCCTGAGATTCTTATATGTGCTGGTGTAATTGGTGTAGGCGCAAGTGGTGTAATGGCTTGCAGAGCAACAACAAAGCTAAGTGATATCATCGATAAGGCTAATGACGACATCATCAAGACTGATGAGGTTATAGCTAATCCTGATATGTTACCAGAGGGGTCAGAAGAGTATACAGAAGAAGATGCCGCTAAGGATAAAGTGATAATCAGAGCACATATGGTAATAGATATTGTAAAGCTGTATGCACCATCAGTTATATTAGGTGGATTATCACTCACAGCAATTCTTACATCTAACAATATTCTCAGGAAGAGAAATATTGCACTTGCAGCTGCTTATGCTTCAACTAACAAGACACTTAAAGAATACAGACAGAGAGTTGTTGAGCGTTTTGGTGAGGATGTTGACAAACAGCTTAGATTTAATACAAAGCAGGAAGAAATTGAAGAAACTGTCATAGATGAGAAGACTGGCAAAGAGAAGAAAGTTAAGAAGACTATAGAAGTGTTTGATCCTAACACTCTTGGTGATTTTGCAGTTATATTTGATGAGTCTAATGTTAACTGGAGCAAGACACCTGGTGCTAATAAGTTGTTCCTTACAAAGCAACAGAGATACTTGAATGAAAAATTCAAAGCTCAGGGATATATGTTTGTAAACGAGGTTAATGCAGCACTTGGATTTCCGTTGACAGCTGCTGGACAGATTGCAGGTTGGATTTATGATAAGAAGAATCCTATAGGGGACAATTGTATTGACTTTGGATTATACAATTTAGACAACCCTAGAGCCACAGATTTCGTTAATGGATATGAGCGAAGCATCATAATTGATTATAATTGCGACGGAAATATTATGGAATATTTTGGTTCCAGGATTAGATAGCATTGGCTCGGGTAATATATACCGAGATATGTTTGATTACCCTTGGTTATTCGGTTACTAATCGAGCCAAGGGTATTTTTACGAAGGGAGTATTATGCAAATTAAGAACCAACTAGCTGCTATCGGGATGGTATTTGTAATCAGTATATCTTCATTAATATCTATTCATATGAAGAAGCCGGTTACGAACGAAATATTCAAAGCAAGTGTTTCAAGTGAAATTGTTGTTCCAATGCAGTATAAAGTCGACGATACTGCCGAAGAAGATTTATATTTTGATGAATTAATTGAAGATGAAACCATTGAAATAGCAGAAATAGAAGAGTCTGTGATTGAGCAGACCTTCGTAATGTCAGATGACGAGATTGAATTGTTAACATTAGTTACTATGGCAGAAGCGGAAGGAGAAAGCGAATACGGTCAAAGATTGGTTATTGATACTATTCTGAATCGTATTGACTGCGAGCGTTTTGACAACTCGTTAAGTGAAGTTATATACGCTCCCGGTCAGTTTTCTTCGGTGCATAACGGACGAATAAACAGATGTTATGTTAAGGAAGATATTTACCAGCTAGTGATTGATGAGTTACTCAATCGAACAAATGACGAAGTTTTATATTTCACAGCAGGGCATTACAGTGAATATGGTACGCCTCTGTTTTGTGAAGGAAATCATTATTTTTCAAAATAAGGAGAATTTACTATGAATAAGATTGATATGATATTTTCATTTATTCTTGGTGCCGCAGCAGGTTCTGTAGTCACCTGGGAAGTTGTAAAGTATAAATTTGATTTGGGTCCATACGAAGATATTATTGAAGAAGGCAGTTCTGAAAACTGTGAACTGACTAGCGTAGAAGGCATCGAAGGTGTAAAAAAAAACGCTAAAAATATAATAGAAACACAGGAGTATGTGGCTTATAACAAGAGCGAAGAAAAGGAGGAAGATGAAAGTATGAATAACACTGGACCATATGTGATCACACCAGATGAATACGATTGCTCTGAATACGAGCCAACAACTCTTAATTATTATGCAGATGGTGTTCTTACAGATATCTACGATAATAAGATTGATGACATTGATGAGATGGTTGGTCTTGAATCTTTAGAACATTTCGGTGAGTATGAAGACGATACCGTATATGTCAGAGATGATAGTAAAAAAGTTGACTATGAAATTCTTCGAAATTCAGAAGAATATTATGATTTGTATCCAGATGAGAGGAATGTTTAATGAATATAGATGAAATAAACGATGAATACTTTGCATGGCTGAGCGATAAAGTTTGCAAGGGTAGATTTTCTAAGGATGTTTCATATTCTGAATTATTACATGCATTGCATAAAACAGAATTTAGGTGGAGGATGAGTAATGACGCTAATCGTGCATCTGATGGGCTTATGCTTCGTCGTAGATTTGCAACATCCATGGGATTTGAAGAGGATTATTTCTTACCATATATAACTGGACCTTGTACTGTATTGGAGATGATGATTGCACTTGCAATCAGATGTGAAGTAAGTATTATGGACAACCCCAAAGTTGGGGATAGAACTGCACAGTGGTTTTGGGAAATGATAAACAACATGGAACTTGGCGGCATGTATAATAATAACTTTGACAAGCGATATGTAAATGATGTCATTGATAGATTCATTGATAGGGAATACTCACCAAACGGTAAAGGTGGATTGTTTTATATAAGGGATTGTAAATGCGATTTAGCAATGGTTGAGATATGGGACCAGATGTGTTGGTATCTTAACGGTATATCTTAGAAAGGAGGAAAAGGAATGTAATGCTTGATTTTTTAAAAATATCTGCTCGAAGTAAAAAGCAGGGCGTTACAGAAATATATCCTCGATTTATTATTAATAACAGAAGTACCGACCTCATGATACGAGGTGGTGATTTTTATGCAGTCTGGATTGAAGAGTCTGGTTTGTGGTCTACGGATGAACAGGATGTAATTCAAATGATAGACCATGAACTGGATAAATTCGCTGATGAGTATAAGCAACATTCCATGGGCGAAAGTGTTTATATTCTTCATATGTGGGACAGTGAAACTGGCGTAATTGATTCTTGGCATAAATATTGCCAAAAGCAGATGAGAGATAATTTTCATCCATTAGATGAAACACTTGTATTTGCAAACACTAAGACAACTAAGAAGGATTACGCAAGTAAGCGATTGGAGTATCCTTTGGAAAAAGGCGACACATCAGCATGGAATAAGCTTATTTCAACTTTATATTCCCCAGAAGAAAGACATAAGATTGAATGGGCTATAGGAGCGGTAATTACTGGTGATTCTAAATCCATTCAGAAATTTATGGTATTCTATGGTGCTGCTGGAACGGGTAAATCAACAATTCTTAACGTTATACAGGAATTATTTAAAGGATATTATTCGGTCTTTGATGCTAAAGCATTAGGCTCATCTAGCAATGTATTTGCTTTGGAGGCATTCAAGACAAATCCTTTGGTGGCTATCCAACATGATGGTGATTTATCTCATATTGAGGATAACACTAGGTTAAATAGCCTTGTATCTCACGAGCTTATGACTGTAAATGAAAAGTTCAAATCAACATATTCTAATAGATTTAATGCTTTCTTATTTATGGGTACAAATAAACCTGTAAAGATTACGGATGGCAAATCTGGTCTTATTCGAAGACTTATCGATGTAACTCCATCAGGAAATAAATTGAATAGTAGGGAATATAAACAGGTTGTTAAGCAGGTTGGTTTTGAATTAGGCGCTATAGCATATCATTGTAAAACTGTTTATGAAGAAGAACCAGATGCTTACGACAGCTATATCCCAATTGATATGATGGGAGCGTCAAATGACTTTTATAACTTTGTTATGGATTCATATTTTGTATTTTCTAGGGATGATGAGACAACTTTGAAAGCTTCTTGGGAAATGTACAAGGTATATTGTGATGACGCAAAAGTACCTTACCCATATTCACAAAGAATATTTAAAGAAGAGTTGAAAAATTATTTCAAGGAATACGAAGAAGAACCAGACAGTAAAGGTCGTATGAAGAATATCTATAGAAAGTTTAAGAAAGAGATATTTGAATCTGAAAAAAAGTCGGAGGGTAAAAATGAGAATGTCAATTCAGAATCATGGCTTGTCATTGAAGAATCTACAGGCAACACAACTTTCAGCAAAGAATGCTGTAGGTGTCCAGCTCAATATGCCACAGACAATGAGACTCCAACCATGCCATGGGATAAAGTCACAACAAAACTCAGTGATATTGACGAATCGAGACTTCATTATGTCAAGGTTCCTGAAAATCACATAGTTATTGATTTTGATATCAAGGATGAGAAAGGAGAAAAATCATTTGAAAAGAATTTGGCAGAGGCTAGTAAATGGCCTCCTACATACGCTGAAATCAGTAAAGGAGGCGCTGGGATACATCTTCATTATATTTATACTGGAGATGTTACTAAGCTTAGCCGAATATTTGCAGATGAAATAGAAATTAAGGTATTTACTGGAAAATCTTCATTGCGAAGGAAACTGACTAAATGTAATAACTTACCAATTGCAACTATCAGTTCTGGTTTACCTTTAAAGGAGGAAAAGAAAATGGTAAGTGGAGAGGTGATTAAATCTGAGCGAAGTTTACGAGAATTGATAAAGCGTAACTTGCTAAAAGAGATTCATCCAGGCACAAAGCCTAGTATGGATTTTATAGTAAAGATTCTGGATGACGCATATTCTAGCGGACTTAAATATGATGTGTCTGATATGAAAAATGCAATAATTGGATTTGCGGCGCAGAGTTCAAATCATTCAGATTATTGCTTAAAGTTGGTTGACCAGATTAAATGGAAATCAGAAGATATGGACAGTTCAAATGATGCAGATTCAGATGAACCTATATTTTATGACATCGAAGTATTCCCTAATTTGTTTCTTGTTAATTGGAAAATGCAGGGTGAAGGACGATCAGTTATACGAATGATTAATCCTAGTCCATCAGATATTGAAGAATTAACCAGATTCAAACTGGTCGGATTCAATTGTAGAAGGTATGATAATCATTTGATATATGCGCGAATGATGGGATATACAAATGAGCAATTATACGATTTATCACAGAGCATTATATCTGGTGATAGAAACGCGTTCTTTGGAGCTGCATATAATTTAAGTTATACCGATGTATATGATTTTGCATCAGCTGGAAATAAAAAGAGTTTAAAGAAGCTTGAAATTGAGATGTCCAATAAGGCAAATGATCCAACATCAAAAATGGACGACAGCCTTAGACGGATGTTAAAAACCATCAAGCATCAGGAATTAGGTTTAAAATGGGATAAGCCAGTTCCTAAAGAGCTATGGGTGAAGGTCGCTGAGTATTGTGATAATGATGTTATCGCTACTGAGGCGGCCTTTAATTATTTATCGGCAGACTGGACAGCAAGACAGATTCTGGCCGATTTAGCAGATATGACAGTTAATGATACGACAAACACTCTAACAACAAGAATCATATTTGGTAATAATAAAAAACCTCAGAATGAATTTCATTATCGAGATTTATCAAAGCCAGTTCCACCAGAAGATATTGATGAGGAGACATATCAATTCTTAGCTAGGTCTTGTCCTAAGATGATGGAAAAAACTCATGGCGATGCTGGAAGTTTATTACCATATTTTCCTGGCTATAAATTTGAAAATGGTAAATCAACTTATCGTGGAGAAGATGTTGGTGAAGGCGGATTTGCTCAGGGAGTTCCCGGAATGTATGGTAATGTAGCGTTGTTAGATATTGCCAGTATGCATCCACACAGTGTCATTGCTGAATGTTTATTTGGTGTTAGATATACAAAGGCATTTCAGGATATTGTTGAGGGTCGAGTTAGTATTAAACATAAGGCATGGGATGAAGTAAACCACATGCTAGATGGAAAGCTTACACCGTATATTCAGAAGGTCATTGATGGTGAGATGTCTGCTAAACAGTTAGCTAATGCACTTAAGACAGCCATCAACTCGGTTTATGGTCTTACTTCAGCTAACTTTGATAATCCATTCAGAGATATCCGTAATAAGGATAATATTGTTGCCAAGCGAGGAGCTCTGTTCATGATTGACCTTAAGAACGAGGTTCTGAAACGAGGATTCCAAGTTGCGCATATTAAGACAGATTCAATTAAGATTCCAGATGCTACGCCAGAGATCATTAAATTTGTTATGGACTTTGGTGAACGATATGGATATACATTTGAGCATGAGGCTACATATGACAGAATGTGCCTTGTTAATGATGCCGTTTATATTGCTAAGTATAAGGACGCAGACGACTGTAAAAAGATGTATGGTTATATCCCGGGTGATAACGAAGAACACGGTAATCAGTGGACTGCTACTGGAACACAGTTTGCGGTTCCATATTTGTTCAAGACACTATTTTCACATGAGAAAATTGAATTTGTGGATATGTGTGAGACATTCTCGGTATCTAAGGGTGACTTATATTTGGATATGAATGAAAGATTGACAGATGTAAGTGGCTTAGAAAAAGAATTGGACAAGCTTGAATCTTCATATAAGAAGGGAAAGATATCAGATACAACTTTTGAGCCACAGGCCGCAGAACTTGTAGAGAAAATAGAAGCTGGTCATGACTTGCATTTTGTTGGACGAGTTGGACAGTTTACTCCTATAAAAAGAGGGTGCGGCGGCGGAGTATTATATCGTGTTAACGATGGTAAGAATTATGCAGCATCTGGCTCCACAGGTTTTAGATGGCTTGAATCGGAATCGGTGAAAGCGGCTAACATGTATGATGATATTGACTGTTCATTCTATCAGCGATTAATAGATGATGCAGTCGATACAATATCAAAGTATGGAGATTTTGAATGGTTCGTTTCGGACGACCCGTATATTTGTAAAGTGACTCCAGGGTTTATGAATATACCAGAAGATGCTGACGAAGACGAAGGGATGCCATTTAATTGATGTTCGTTTGAAAAACACGGCATGTTATGGATAAACATATTGAATCTAAGGAGGATTTATATTATGAACATGTTAACATTGAATAGCAAACAGATTGGAAAAGTTGTATTTAAAGCAACTGTTGGCTACTACATAGGTAAAAACATTGCGTTATTTGCTAACAGTATAATCAATAAGTTAGTAATAGAACCAAGTTTTACTACGTTAGCTAATAATGGTAATAAAACAGCTAAGAAGTTCTGTGATTCAGCTAATATTGCTTATAATAAAACAGCAACAGAAAATCCTAATGATATTAAAATGGGATTTCATATGTAATTTAAAAAGGCTCAGTGCAAAATGCATTGGGTCTTTCATTTTTTATTAATTATATTTTAAGGAGATTTAGATTATGGAATTAAAGATTTTAAAAAACGGAAACTTACAGATTGACGACGCAAGAATCATATTTAGAAACTTTAGAGGCGAGGCATCTAAGTATAATAATGCCGGAGACAGAAACTTTAGTTTGGTTATACCTGATCAGGAACTTGCAGATATGCTGACCAACGATACGAATTCATACGGAGTAGGTTGGAATATTAAGGTCAAAGATTCACTTGATCCGGATGATGCACCTCGTATGCATATGAAAGTTAAGGTGAAGTTCTCACGTAAAGGACCTAATATTTATTTGGTTACTGGTGGACACCGTAAGCTTCTTACAGAAGATAATGTCGGATATCTTGATGATATAAATATAGCTTCTGTGAGAATGGACATAAGACCATATGATGATGTAGTTAATGGTAAGCCGTTCAGAGCTGCATATCTTGCATCCATGGAAGTAACTCAGGATTTAGATAGATTCGCTGCTGAGTATGAAAGAGAAGACGAAGCTGAAGAGGATGAATAATATTTTACAGAGCCTTAGTTTATGCTGAGGCTCTTTTTTAAAGGAGATTTTGAGTATGATTACAAATTATTTTTTAAATGGTGGAACATGGAGTTTATATGTAGATAAGGTTGATTCTTACGCAACTGTAAATGTTGGATTTTCTCATAATGATGATGAAGACGAGACACAGTTTGATATTTCTTATCCGAATATCGGCGAGTTAAATACACTGTTTAACAACTTCGTTGCTGAGAATAACCTTGAAAATGTGAAGATATTATATGTGAATGTTATAAAAACAGCACATACAATATATGGATTGGAGGAAGCAGATGAGTAATAAGTTAAAGGTTCAGAGATTAGATGATGGACTGATTATTGGTTATAGTCGAAAAGACCCTTTTTCACCTCCTGTGATGGTTGTTGGAAGAAAAAGGATGAACGATACGCCAGTTATAATAAACGCTTTCGAAGGTAAGGAAGCTGAAGAGTTATATAAGAAGCTGACTACCGTTGTAAAAAAGGATGATGCTAATGGCTAATTCATTTTTGAGAGATTACCAGATGGACGCTGTAAAAAAAATGAGTAATGGATGCATCTTAAATGGCGGTACTGGCTCTGGAAAATCACGGACTGGATTATATTACTACTTCAAAGAGCAGGGCGGATGTTTAGATAATAACGAGACAGTTTATATGAAGCATCCAAAAGACTTATATATCATAACCACGGCTAAGAAGAGAGATTCAATGGAATGGGAAGGCGAACTTGCCAACTTCTGTATGTCCAGTAATCCAAATAATAATAAATTATATTCTAATAAAATTGTAGTTGACTCGTGGAATAATATAAAGAAGTATGCTGATACAACAGATGCTTTCTTTATATTTGACGAGGACAAGGTTACTGGTTCCGGAGTATGGGTTAAGGCATTCTTAAAGATATCTAAACATAACGATTGGATTATATTGTCGGCAACTCCAGGAGATACATGGAGTGATTATATTCCAGTATTTATAGCCAATAGGTTCTACAAGAATGTAACGGAGTTTAGAGAGCGGCACATCATATATTCAAGATATACCAAATGGCCTCAAGTTGACAGATACATCGATACAAATAGATTGATTAGGCTAAGAGACAGAATTCTTATAGATATGGATTTCGAGAGAAGTACCGTACCGCACCATCAAGACATTCATGTCTCGTATGATATATCTAAGTATAAAGAGATACTGAAAACAAGATGGGACCCATATAAAAAAGAACCCATTGAGCAAGCGGCGGGGCTTTGCTATGTTCTGAGGCGGTTGGTTAACGAAGACGAATCAAGAGTTGTAGCTCTACTTGAATTACTGGATAAAACTGATAAGGCAATTATATTCTACAATTTTGATTATGAACGGGATATATTACTTCATACTATGGCTGATTTGAATGAAACATTTGATAATTATGACGACATTTATGAGGTTACTGAATGGAGCGGACATGCTCATCAGCCAGTTCCAACTTCAAAGAGATGGATATATTTGGTACAGTATACTGCTGGTTGTGAAGGCTGGAATTGTATTACTACTGACACAATTATATTTTACTCGCAAAATTACAGCTATAAAGTTATGGAACAAGCGTGCGGTCGAATAGACCGAATGAATACACCATTTATTAATCTATATTATTATCATTTGAAAAGCCGAGCTGGTATTGATTTAGCCATAACTAAGGCACTTAATGAAAAGAAAAAATTTAATGAACGGAAGTTTACTAAATGGGATAGGTAGGTGAGATGATATTGATACTATTTGGAATAATTGTGGTCTTGGCGATTGGAACGGTACTCAATATTATATTTGCAGTTAACGAACCAGACGATGATATTCGCGATGAGAACGACTCCTTTAATGAGAATAAAACAAAGGAGTGATTTATATGTGCGAGTATGAAATTATATTTTGTAAGGCGTTACATGAGAAATTAAAAGAAAAAGTAAAAGGCGGACTCTGGGTAAGGGTTGAAAATGACGATTGTTTATGGATTGATATTGTTCAGCGAGAACTTAATACAATAACACATATACAAATTGGCAATCCTTTTTCAGAATTAATCGTTAAAGGCTTTTCTGTTGATGAGGCATGTGAGGAGGTTATAAAACAGTACAGACGGATAATATTAAGCCGTTGTTTTAAGTAACATATTTAAGAGGTTTGGTCATATAGACTGAGCCTCTTATATTTTTTTTTTGGAGGTGAAAAAATATGGGTTCATGTGGGGCTGACAATCCAATACCTAAAGCAGAATCATTGTCACAATGTAAAAACGATGTAAAGCCGTAGCTAAAGATTTGGGATACGGTTATGACGTTGTGGATGCCATTAAACAAGCTAAGAGTAATGATGAGATTGACCGAATAATGGTTGATGCTCGAAGGAGACAGGAATGATAAGTAAACAGGAACGGGAAGTATATTTTAACGAGTATTGTTATAAGTGCAAGCATAAGGATACTGATGATGTTAAAGACCCTTGTAATGCCTGCTTAGATGCACCATTTAACGAGTACTCACACAAACCAATATGTTTTGAAGAGGAAATATAATAGTTCGTGTAATTTACAAGTACTATTATGAAAGGAGTGTGATATTTATGAAACTGGGCGTCAAATTAGCGATTGTTGGTGTTGCTGGGTATTTCATAGGGCTTATGCTTGGTATAAAAAACAAATATATTGACGGCTAATTAAATAATAACACTGACGAGACAGAGTCCTAACAAGGGCTCTTTCTTTTTTTACACATTTTAAGGAGGATTTACATTATGGACGCAAAATTTGAATTAGGAAGAGTGGTTATAACTAAGAGTGCTGCTGAGAGATTAGAGAATGATGATGAATTTTACGCTTTTGTCGAGGAATCTTTAGCCAGATACACACAGGGTGATTGGGGTGACACATGTGGTGAAGACAAGAAGACTAATGACGCCGCTATAAAAGATAACGACAGAATTTTAGCAGTATATAAGTATAACGATACTACTACAATTTGGATAATTACGGAATGCGATAGAAGTGTAACAACTATTCTATTTCCGAGCGAATATTAGGAGGTGCTTATGAATAATACAACAAAAATAAAGATATTAGCATACGCCTCAGAACCAGATAAAGATACAGATTACAACGGAGATATTGTTGAATTTGAAGGTAAGAGATATTTTGTAAGTTTAGCAGAGGAACGAGTAGAGTTTCTTGGAATTATAAAGGAGGATTAATATTATGAACTATTTAGATACAGATAGGAACATAAAGCTGCCGACACCTAAGTGGTATACACCATATATTAAAGGGCATCCAATGATTAAACTTGGCGAGTTTTGTAGGACGCATGGGCTTGCTATAGAGAGTGAATATAACACATACCAAGATGTTACCACATTTTATTTTCGCAGATATAGTATGCTTGGTAAAGCTGCGGCTAGTTATCGTATTCCATGCGACGGAATAAATGAATATTATGATACATCACATATCGAATACATGATCATTAAACAAATCAGAAATGATTTTGATATTAAGGAGGAATTACAATATATGGTAACACCAAGAAATAGTGGAAGATATGCAGCAACTATGAACACTCGTTATGGAATATGTAATAATAAGCCGGAAATCAAGAATGTTATATTTTCAGGTCCATGCACAATTGTTCTGTGGTCAGATGGAGATAAGACAATCGTAAGATGCGGAGAAGATGACACGTTTGATAAAGAAAAAGGACTTGCTATGGCTATTTCTAAGAAAATGTTAGGAACTAACAGTTCAAAGTCTAGCTATTATGATGTTTTTAAAAAATTTATTCAGGAGGCATAATTATGGGAACTTTTGGAAACACATCAGATATTATAAGTAGTACAGTTGATAAAATTGTAACCACTGTGAATGAGACACAAGATGCATTTATATTTTCAACGCTGAGTAGTTATGCCACTGAACAGTATAACATTACAGTTGAAAAAGAAGAATTAGTACGTGCCATTCAGTTAATTCGAATGAGCAGAGAATATGGTCCTAGTATTGGTGAGCGTTGGGCAACTGCCACTCAGAATGCGGCAGAATTAAATCGTGCTTATGAAAAAGGACTTCAAGATGGCATACAGGAAGCACGTAAGAGATTAGAAAATACATTTAAGGAGGAAAAGAAATGATTTCAGAGAATAATATTTGTGAGTTGATAGATGTAAAAATCAATAAATCAGATAATAGATATGTTTTGTGTCTTACATATAAATACCATGATGAATATGGTAATACACATGAAAGAGTAATTGATAATGTTCCATTACCACTTTATAATCATTTAGACAATATAATAATTAAGGAAACATACGGATCTCCGCTGTTTGGTCTTTACATACCCAAGACAATCGATGTCGGATTTGGCGAACAGGATGTAAGACCTGATTTTACATATATAGACCGTATAGTGGAATATGCAACAAAAGAAATGACAATCGAAGAAATTGAAAATAAACTCGGTCATAAGGTTAAGATTGTTAATAAGAAATAAACATTTTAAGGGCTTTAGAGAATTCTAAGGCTCTTTTTTTATTTAGGAGGATTAACATTATGAATAAAAAATTTCAAAAGGCTAAAGCAATATTGAATAGCATGACTAATGCAATTTACAAACAATATTTCGGAAAGAGAGGCAAAAAGAAATGATAGTGTTGTTAATCGTTTTGTATTTAATAATAGGTCTTATAGTGTCAATTATTGGCACTTACGTTGACTATAGGGAAAGCTGGCGAACTGATATTGTCGATTATATTGAGTATGATTTTTCTGTGGCTACTATCATAATTGTATTGTTCTTCTGGCCCATTATATTATTTTGGGCATTTTCCATGTGTGGTATTAAAAATTTATATATGGCCGCAACGATATTATTAGACAAATTTTATAGAAAGAGAGGTAAAAAATAAAATATGTCAAGTAATAAACAGGAATGCTCATATAAATGCATAGGAGTTTGGCAAAATGATTATAGGTTATATCATGACGGCAAACATAATGAATTTTTTGTACTTACTCCTAAATTTAGAATTACACAATCTCCTCGCAGAATAAGCCCTGAACTAGCGGATTGGTGTAATAAGAAAATAGAAGAATGGAATGAGGCACATAAACCGGCAACCACAGATATTATAAAGAGTGGAATAGGTCATAAGATAAACAATAAATATCACAATATGTTCTATGAATTAGAACAAAAACTTAAAGAAGGAGAGTCAAATGATGAGTGATGTTTTGGTTATTAAGTCTAGACGCGCAGTCAGACCTGAAAGATTGAGAGAATTGAGAAGAAATATTTTAGAACAGAAAGAAACTGGTGTGATTGTTTTACCATCATGCGTTGATGCTGTGGTTGTTCCAGATGATATTAAAATTGTTATTGATGATGATGAAAGGGAAGAAAGGTAAAAAATAATGAGTAAAGAATACGATTTATATTTAGAACAGCATAGAGCTAACGTAGCTAAAGGATTCTATTGGATTCAGGAAAATCTACCAGAGTTATTGATAGACATCCCTAATGTATCATATGAACATCAGATTTGTTATTCTCACGATAATTCTAAGGACGATAGTGCAGAATACAAAGCATATGATGCTTATTTTTATGGGAGAAACAGGTCTTTTCAAGTTGTGCAGGATTTCCAGTATGCATGGCTTACACATATTCATAAAAATCCACATCATTGGCAGCATTGGATTCTTGTTCATGATGATATCAAGAATGGAAAGTTAGAGACAATCCTTGAGATACCATATAATTATATTATAGAAATGATTTGCGATTGGTGGGCTTTTAGTTGGGCTCGCAGCAATTTATATGAGATATTCAACTGGTATGATGAGCATTCAAAAAATATGAAACTTGCGCCAGAAACCAGAACAACTGTTGAAAGCATTCTGAATAAGATAAAAAATACGCTTGATAACTCAGAGATTATTCACAGTGGAGTTAAGGGGATGAAATGGGGTGTTAAAAACGGTCCACCATATCCGATAAAATATAACGGACGAGTTGCAGCTATACAGAAACGTGATAGAATAGTAGAAAATGCTATTAAATCCGGAGAAGTAATAAAAACTATAAATAGAGATAAACAGGAACGTCATAATAAAACACAACACATTCCAGGAAGAAGTTATCTAAATGGTGATACAGAATATGCACAGAAATTAGTGAATAAATACAGTGGGACTGGTGAATCAAAACTTGATCATCATGGTAAATGGAATCATCGAGAACGAATATTCGCGGATGAGGATATTGGTATGTATGTGGATGATCAAGGTACAGAAATACCATCGAATGTTGGAATGATAGTATATTCTAATACTGGAACACATATTTATCCGGCACGAAGAAAGGAGAACAAATAAATGAAACTTAGTCAGAATCTTGAAGGAAGAAACGTTAAAATAACATGTGTAGATGGAGATGTATTTACTGGGCAGGTCAGTGATTATGTATTTCCAGAAGATAATGAACCTGAAGGAGTAGCAGCAATAGATATTGATAATTGTCCTCAGAGTTCTGGAGAAAGCGTTAGCTTTAATGAAGATGAAATAGCTAACATTGAAGTGATTAACTAAAAAGTCGCTTTAAACATTTGAATGCTTAAACCCATGAGCCTTTATAAGCTTGTGGGTTATTTTATTTAAAAGGAGAGGAAACACTATGAAACTTGGAGACTTTTTATTAAGCGCATATAACGATGTTGCCGTTGTTAATGCCCGTCGCGAAACAGAAGTTTATATTAAATATGATATTGATCCAGCTAAATATCTTAACGCCGATATTTTGAATAGAGAAATTAAGGCAATTGGAGCTGGTGATGGAGAGTTTAGGGTTTTACTTGAGGAGGGGGATAATGATTGATTTTTGGTTATCTAAAAATGTTGCTGACGCACTGTATGGTCTTATTGTTTTAGCCATGTTTTTTATAATAATGTTTATTGTGAGTGCTATCAAAAGTGTATTTAACAGGCATAATAAAAAGAAATTTTATAAACAGTTTAAAGAGTCTAAGAGAAAGGATGATAAAAATAATGGATAAATTATATTTGGTTCATGGAAATACTTGGTATGAGGGATATGGACATTGTGAGAATCTTTATGGAGTGTTTACAGATAGAAAAACAGCTGAGAAGGTTAAGGCTGAAGTAACAGTGAAACTCTATGAGAAAGAAATGCATAATATAAACACCAATGTTGAGAGTATTTCTGATATTGAAATTGATATTTTGGAAGTCGATGCTAACCAGGTTACTGATATAGAATTAGGAGGATACGTTGAATGAGAGGCAAATTAAAGTTAGATGAAACATCAGTTGCTAAAATAATTGAAATTGCCATGTCTAATAATGAAAAATGTAAGGCTTGTAAGTTCAGAGGCATGTGCTTTTTTGCTTACTCATGCCTTAGCAACAATTATAAATACTATTTAAAGGGAGATACGGAAATGATTAGAGAATTGAAAAATTGGACTGAAACAACAAAAGGATTATACAGGTATGTTGTTGGTGCTTCGGTATGTTATGAGATTCACATAATGTATCATGCTAAGGATACTGATATTTTAACAGCGAACGCTTCATTATATATAGTTGGTGATTGGTTTAAGCCTGTAAGCAGCACTAACTTCTTTGAGAGGAAGCTATTATTAAATGGTCCTGTAGCAGCATGTTTAGAAAAAGCTGCTGAAGACTAAAAGGAGATGGGAAAATAATGATAAAAATTATAGAACTTGGAACCATTAGAAAGCAAAAATGTCAACGTTGTGGATGTTTATTCTCTTACGAAAATGAAGATGTGATAACGGAAAGAAATGAACACATGCTTCTTGGGTTTCATAAAATATACATAAATTGTCCACAGTGTGAACAGAAAATAGTATTAGGAGTGTGCTAAGCGATGAGTGAATTAAATTTTGAGAAATGTAATGGTTGCCCATATTATTTTGAAGAGATAGACCAGTGTATGTTCGGAGATGATGATATTCCTGATAATTTAGAGAAAAAATGCAAGACGGAGGATATATCAAATGATTAAAAAAATAATAGCCTCGATAATGTGTTCTTTTGTTAAGTTGTATTTTAAATTAGACAACGAATGCGCTTGTTACTGCATCGGAACAAATGGCGATAATGATGATTATGATATTCATAGAAGGAGATATAAAACATGATAAAATATATTAATGAGATGTGTGAAAAATACAAGTGTGATATTCAGTTAACTTTCAAATTATATGGGGAATTACGAATAGTTGTCGTGGCAAACGGGCATATGGATTATTTGATGATTGATTCAAATACCGACGAAAATACTGTGAAAAAAAGTATCGAAGATACAATAAGGAGGTGCTTACAATGATATTTATAATTCATAATACATAATCTTAAATATGACACTGATGAGAAATATTTTGAAGAATTGGAGGAAACGTGAATGATTAAAATTATTAAGCCTGGAACAATAACAGAATTGAGATGCTATAAATGCGGATGCTTATTCAGTTATGAAAAAGAAGATATAGAAATTAAAAAAGTGAATATATCAGATCCTTTATCTACGCAATATAAATATATAACTTGCCCACAGTGTAAAAAGGAAATAACATTGGAGGCTACGAGATGATTAAATTAGAAGGTAGAGTTCTATTATTTGATGTGATCAATCAACTCTCTAATAAAATATCTAAAGATTGTAAACTTACTATGCCCGAAAAAGTTCCTTTGACTTGGAATTTTGAGCATGATAAACCTATTGGATTTGCTACGCCAATCAGAGATGATAAGGGCATTTATGCCACAGCAGAAACATTTTCCAATGAATATATTGGCATCGAAGATATCCGGGATATTCTTACAGATGGAAAGATCGGTGTTGGTGGATACTATAGTATAAATAAAAGGCACAACGAAGGAGAACTAGACATCATTGATGAAGCAACATTACTAGAGATTGGACTAACTTTGGCTCCAGTTCGTGAAGAATATTATTTTAAAATTATGGAGGAAAAGAAATGATTAAATTAGAGCATGTAGTTCTGGCAAGTCCGGAGCAGATGGAGTTTATTATTGAGGGTATGCGAAACCCTATGAATTCATGGGAGAAAGGAGACAGTAAACTGGCGACCGCTGGATATGACGTTGTCGGGTTCGATCTTGGAGACGCTGATCTCGCTCTGATGCGGCGACTCTCCAAAGCAGGTACTGACCATAGAAAATTCATGCGAATGATTCCGGTGTATGTGAGAATCACTGCGCCGTTGTATTGGTAGTTCTTTCTGCCAATGAAACACTTTGCCTAGTTATCGCTAGGGGTCACGCTAAATTTACATCTCCTATAATGAAAGGAGTGATTTATATGATAGCTAGAATGGCATTAACAATCAACATTAATTCCAAAAAAGGCAAATATTTTGTGAAGCAGATGTTACCTAAATGTAAACATATGGTAACTATCAGATCAAGCAAAGTCTTAGATGGATATACTGATTATATAATGGACATTGAAGATTATTATATAGCACAAGAATTATTAGAAAAGATTGAGTCCTAACATGGGCTCTTTCTTTTTATATTTTAGCGTGGCTAACGGGGAACCACCCATTGGAATCCCGTGGGAAACATTTCAAAGATATATTTTCGCGAAAATTACATGGTGTATTATGAGAGAATAAGGCCCGTGGAATTAAAAATATTAACCACAATTCTAGGGTGACTAGTAACGGTGGAGATTCTATTAGAATCGTAGTTAGGCAAGATCCTTATTCTTTTTTGTTTTTATTTCTTTTATATTTTTGAAATGAACCTGTAGAGGCTATCCCCTATGCCTTCCGGGCGGGGGAGTAGGGCTACTATTGATACGTAGCTGGGTTTTAGGAAACGAAGCCCATGAAAACCGAAATGGTGTCCTATTGTTTATGTGTGTTAGCGAAAATTACAACTCCTTTTATGAAAGGATGGTGATATTTATGTTTAATTTTTTTAAGAAAAAAGCCAGAGAAGAGGACCCAATATTGAAGGAGATAAACCGACAAACTGAAGAATTAAAAGCTATAACCGATTCTATGCGTAGAGATAACGAATCATTAGAAGCTGATATTCAAATTGCGGAAAAAATATTACTCAATAGGGGATACTCACAAGAGGATTTGGAAAAAATAAAAATAAAATCGAAACTCAAAATAGTTAAGTAAAAATTAGGGGAAGACTCAGAGTAAAATCTGGGTCTTTTCTCTTTTGTATTTAACACACAAAAACAATAGTAAAAGATAGTCCATTAATGGGAAAGAATTTGATACTTATAAAGTTGGTACTGTTGCAAACTCTTGCAGTACCATGCATAAAATCCAAGAGAAAGAGTTTACGCTGGAGGATTTCTCTACGGAGCATCTGATGACCTGGAATGACGATTTCACAGCGGATTGCGTTATTGATTATGGACATTCTCCTGACGGTTATCCTTCTGGTAAAGTTCCCATTGATATTCTAGGCAACACTATTAAGATGCTAAATGAAGCTAGGGGTAAATATTTAAACTTTTCGTCTTTAAATGTTAATACTGAAAATGCTAAAAAAGATATTTGGTGGCAGATGATTCAGCTCCTTCCGAGCAGTTATAACCAGACTCGTAATGTTATGATGAATTATGAGGTGTTGACAAATATATATAAGTCTCGTAAGGATCATAAGCTGGATGAGTGGCGTGAATTCTGTAAATGGATTGAAACCCTTCCATATTCAGAGTTGATTATTGGCGAAACCCAGTTTCCGCTTAGCCCATTGTTAGTCAAAGAAAAAACTGATAATTCCAGAGGTACTGGATTGTGGCAGCCGGGAGATACTGATTAAATAGGAATGATATTTGAGAACTTATCGGCTATTGCACAATATATTTGGTTCTGTAAGTGGATTGAGACGCTGCCGTATTTAGAGTTGATTACTGGAGGATTTAAGAATGAACAAATATAGTAAATATGCATTGTGTTTGTTAATTATTTCTGTGTGTGGAACAATATTATCTTATGCTATGAACGAGAAAATATTACTGTGCGATATTTTTGTGGCTATCAACATTCTATTGTTTCAGAAAATGGAGGATTAATTATGTTCAAATGGTTAAATAAAATATTCCATAGAAAACCAAGTCCTTGTGATAACTGTGATGCCCCTATGCTGACTAGTTGGATTTCCTGCGATACTTGTAAAAATGGATGTAATAAACATGTAGCAACTGAAAAAGAATTGCAGGATTTCATGAAATACAGAGGAAGTCTTATGGATAATGAGCAATAATAAACATTATAAGGAGGATTTTATATTATGACGCGCAATAAACATATACTTATATGGAAGAGTGTTATATAATACATATATGCTCTTATCATAAGAAAGGAGCTTGCTAAAGGAGGCGAGTATGGTGGATTACGATATGAAAGAATTTATAGCATATAGTAAAAAACTTCTGAGAACTTTAGTTAGGATTAAAAAGTATCTCGATAATGCGCAATATGATGACGCAAAAGAGTTACTTAATGAGCTAATTGAAGATACTCAGGGTGACATTGAGGCTTAAAATTAAATATTGTTACACTAGAGTCTATGGAAACATAGGCTCTTTTCTTTTTAGATTGGAGGAATTAATTATGACGCACAATAAATATGATAATTATATTTTAAAGCAGCTTACAAGGATTGCTAACGCTTTAGACAGGATAGCTAAGAGATTACCAGAAGAATGTGATACAGCTGAGTACGCAAAAGAGAATCCAGATTGGACTGAGAAAATTGAAAAGATGGCTTCTGGTTATTATTTACAGGTAATAAGATGTAAAGACTGTAAATGCTTCATACCATTGGAAGATATGAAAAAATGCCCGGAATACAAGGATTACCCATTTGATGCAGCAGAAAAAGTACATTCTGATGGTATATGTACAAATACTGATAAATGGGTTTACACAAGTGATTTCTGTAGTGAGGCTAAAAACTCGCAGTAAAAACATGTTCCTTAATGAGTAAATTATAATCTAAGGAGGAATTATATTATGACATCAGAAGAAAGAATTGATGAACTTGAAAAGAGGGTTCGTATTATGGAAATGAAAAATGATAATCTGGGAAAGCGTTTAGACATCATGTCTGAGCAATTACAGATTGTTAATAATTCGTTAGTTCAAATATACGGCATTCTTGACCTTCAGGATAAAATCAATCGTATTAACATGATGACTAAACAGTAGTAATTTATTAAAGCAAAGGGCTTGAGTCTTAGGACTTAGGCTCTTATTTTTTATATTTAGGAGGTAATATTCAATGATGACACAGGAACAGATGGAAATTGAAATCATGAAGTTAAAAATGGAAAACAACGAGATTAAGGAGATTATATTAGAAATGCAGCAGCAAATAAAAGAGACAGTCAGTTTACTTGAGCAGGTAGCTGTCTTAATGACTTCGAGAAAGTAGGCAATTAGTATGAAAAAGAAAACAACAAAATTTATATTATTAGGATTAATGATTTCGGTTATTGCATTCGCTTTAACTGGCTGTGAAATGTTTAACAGTGGCGTACAGTCAATGAAAGGAAGTATTGAAGGAAATGAATATTTAGCTGAATTTTATACAAATAACGGCAAAAAGTTCATGACTATGCATGGTGAGCGTATAGACCTTAATGCTAACACTGTAAGAGAATATGATTATGCTGAGGGTGGTTATAACAAAGTACAGTCATCAGTTGTAACAATCACCATAGACGGTAAAGAAGTGGAAAACTGTGGAAGTACAGTAATTTTTGCTGAGGAAGGACTTGAACCAGATATAGACTTCGAGCAGCAGGATATTGACAGTAATAGTACTGGAAATATAGGGGAACTTCCAATCGTAGCAAATACGATTAATCGTTATAAGAATATGCTTGGTAAATCAAGAACAGTAGTAATTCAATCACAACTTGGCGACCCAATATGTGCATATTCAGGAGATAGCGTTTATTACGAAGTTTGTGAGAAGTTACCTAAAACTACAAAGTTATCAATAGATGGTAAGGCTTTATATATTCATAGAGCCAACTTTCAGATTATTGATAATAGTTTGTTGGATTGATAAGAAAGGATATTAACTATGGCAAAGATATTATTAAGTGAGAGCGATATGAAAGCTCTTAATAATGGCGAGATTGTAAGTGCTATGATTTATGGATATTTAATTGGTATTCAGAAAGACACTAGAAAACCAGAGAAGGCTAAAGAAGAGGAGGAGTAATGTTATGGCATATATTATGAATATTAATATACAGGCCGATGAGGACATACAATATATTCTTAGAAATATAAAAAAATCAGATACAGGAGCTTATGTTTTTATGTCTGATAATAGAGAATCACTCATAAATATTTTTTGTGAGATACTACGCGATATTAATGAGACAATATATACAAGCAATAAATCATTGGATTTAATAAAAATAAAAGGGTTCGTATCAGAGGCGTATACAGATATATCGTCAGATTGCAACACCGACAAGTATTCATATGAGTTAAATTATGATGATTTTTCAATAAGTTTTAAATTAACTAGCATAAATGTATTTACTATCTATAGCGATATTATTCAAATTAAGGAGGAATAATGTTATGTCTGATATCAAAAAATGTGATAGATGTGGAAAAACATACGAGTATGATTTTTCTGATAAGCCCACGGATACTGAAACGAGATATCTAACTACCATTACTTTGAATGCAAAAGATTTGTGGAAACGTGAGTATCATAAAACTTATGACTTGTGTGCCGACTGCTGTGTGTCTTTAATGGAATGGTTAAATTTTGATATGGCTGAAGAAAGGAAAGACTAATGATATGCGATTGGAATGAAGTATTTAACCCTACTCCTGAACAGAAAAAATATTATGAAGACGAATATAAAAAACTATTACAAAGCGCATATGACGAGCATAAATGTTTTACATGTAGACATTATATTTCTGATGAACCTGAGCGAGACTTTATTCAACCTTGTCCAACATGTGAGATTACTGGTCATGCTGCTATTACAACTTGTGATAAATATGAGAGCAACGGTAAGGAGGAAATACATTGAAAGAGAAGCTTAATTTATATTTTACAGTAAAGGCTTTGAAATATCGTTTTGAGCCTGCTGGGTTTAGATATCGTTTGTACTCTTGGCTTGTCAGAAAGACTGACTAACATACGCGACATATACTTATTATATTATGAGAAAATAATAAGGAGGATTTATATTATGCTTACATTTATGTTTGATAGTGTTGAAGAATTAGTTAAATTCAGGGAGGAATGTATTGAAAAATACAATGAGGTTCCTAGAATTTCAGCGGTTTTTCATGGCAACGAACATACATATTTTGCAAGGGTTAATATGTAGTAATTATTAAAAGAAAGGTTCTTGGCATTTGCTGAGGCTTTTCTTTTTGCTCTGTCGGATATGGTCGTGTGAGATACATAGTGTGTTATGGAAAGGATGGTGATATTTATGACGGATATTGAAAAGCAAATAGAGGCTATGGGATACGAAGTTCGTGTTAGTGACATGTCTAATGAGTATATTGTTTATGAGAATAAAAAAAGTGATCAAGAAGTAACCTTAGAATGGGATTACGAAGATCAGTATTGTATGATACATTCGCAAACAATATCAAGAGAAAAAGATTGGATAGGACAGACACATCAAATGCCTATGCCATTAACTATTTGTGAAGCTGAAATATTTATGGCTAGACTTAAAGAATTACGAGAGTCCTAACAAGGGCTCTTTCTTTTTATATTTAGGAGGGTTTATGAATATAGTTAGTGGATATTGGAAGAGTATTGATGACTCCGTTACGTACGGATATTGCACTTGTGGTAGAGAGGTAAAATCTACCAAAGAGGAAAGAGATGAAAAATGTCCTATGTGTGGAGCAAAAATTGTGTGGGATTTGGGTAATCCTGAGTTATGGATTGGACAGAAAAAGCAGTGATTTTATGGGTAACCAATTGGTTACAGGTATGCTTTTTTGAAGATTTTTTATATGATTTTATATTTTTGAAAAATTGCATTTTTGACTGGTGTAACCGTTTGGTTACTCGATGGTATTTATTATGATACAAAAAGGCTAAAAAACGGCTATTTTTGGTCATTTTTGGCTATATTTTGCCCATTTTTGGCTAACATCGCATAATTAATACCAAAGTGTTAACCGACTGGTTACACCCCCTTATTACATAATAAAAAAATTAAATATATTAAAGGACTTTTTGCAGGTGTAACCAATTGGTTAATACCCCTTTATTTTTAGCACAAAGAAAGGAGCATGTTATGCATAACAACGAATACATAAGTGAAGTCGAGTTTATAGATATCTTTGCAGATAACTTAAGAGATATTATGTATGAAATGGATATAAGCGAAGGAGAGTTAGCAAGAAGGACTGGGTTATCCAAAATGGCAATCAGCAGGTATCTTAATAAAAAAAGAATGCCAACATTAAAAGCACTGGTAAATCTATCATATGTACTCTGTGTACCAATAACTGATTTAATACCAACATATGCAATGATTGATTAGAAGATATAATGGAGGATTTATATTTATGAAAAATAATGTAAGGGTGGAAATAATAGAAACCGGTGAAGTATTTGATTCTATAACAGCATGTGCAAATTATATTGGAGGAAATGCAAGGCATGCTAGCATTGTAAGTCGAAATCCGAGAATGACTTGCAAAGGCTATCATATAGTTCGAATAGATGAACCGATTCCTGAAATTGATTTATCGAGAAGTTTTGTCGGACGACCTGGAATTCGTGTAAGGATTGTTGAGACAGGCGATGAATTCGATTCAATCAAAGAGTGCGCAGAATTTATGAATTGTAGTAGTGGGAGAATACATGATGCTCTTACAGGTTACAATAATATTCATACGTATAACGGTTATCATTTTACATATGTGTGATTTATATTTATGGGCTTTAGTGTGACAAACTAAGGCTCTTATTTTTTGCTTATGGTATTAATTATGCGAGCGTAAAAAACATGCCCTTTTATAGGAGAGATAACTAAAAACGCGCTATTTATATTTTTTGGAACGTACTCAGGCGACCTTCGGGCCCTGGGTCTTTTTATTTTTGTGACTAATTAATTGAGAGGAGAATAGTTATGAAAAAAGAAAGTGAATTCCAGGCAAGTCTTAAGAAAGAATTAAAAAAGATGTTTCCTGGATGTATTGTGACCAAATTGGATGCTGGTTGTATTCAAGGAATACCAGACCTACTTATTCTGTATGGAAAGCATTGGGCTACACTTGAAAATAAGAGAAGTGCCAATGCAAAGAAAAGACCTAATCAGGATTTTTATGTCAATAAGATGAATGATATGTCGTTTTCCAGATTTATATATCCAGAGAATAAGGAGGAAGTATTAAATGAACTTCGTAAAGCATTTGAATCTTGAAGGATTACATGCACCATTTAGTGCAAGTCAATCAGCATGGCTACGATATTCTGATGATAAAGCGATTGCTGTTTATAGAAAAAAGAAAGCAGCAGAGATGGGAACCAGACTTCATGCATGGGCTAAAGACACAATTGATTTAGGTATTAAACAGGCAAGGAGTAATAAAACACTATGCGCATATGTCAATGATGCAATTGGTTTTAGAATGGACACTGAAGTAGTTTTATATTATTCAGATTATTTCTTTGGAACAGCAGATGCTATATCTTTTAATAAAAATGTATTGAGAATACATGATTTAAAAACTGGTGATTCAGGACATATGGAACAGCTTATGGTCTATGCTGCGTTGTTCTGTTTGGAATACAGAGTGAAGCCTGGTGATATTAAGATGGAGCTTCGTCTTTATAAAAATGATGAGGTCGAAGTATTTAATCCCACAGCAGAAGATATTTTACCAATCATGGATAAAATTGTTAGTCTTAATAAAATTATGGAAGAAATTGACGAGGGGGTAATATAACATGAATTCAGTAGCAGAAGAGATTCTTTCCTATATAGGAAGTCAAGCATTCAGTGAAGAAGAATTTCTTGCTCATTACGGAATGCCTCGTCGAAGTGGAAGATATCCATGGGGCTCGGGAGAGGAGCCATTTCAACATAGTGGGGATTTCTTATCAAGAGTTGAAGAGATGAGAAAATCTAAGTTTACTTATACTGATGAAGATGGGGTGAAATGGACTGGCGACAATGCAATAGCTAAATCTCTAGGGTACACTTCAAGTGATTTTAGAACTGTATGTGCCATCGCTAATAATGAGCGTAGGGCTGTAAAAGTTGCCGCTGCTAAAGCATTAAAAGAAAAAGGATTTAATGCAACTGAAATTGGTAGGCAGATGGGAATTAACGAATCGTCTGTTAGGTCTTTACTCGATGAAAAAGCAGAAGAGAGAATGAACCAGGCTAGAGCAACTGCTGATTTTTTAAAGGAACAAGTTGATAAAAAGAAAATGATAGATGTTGGTTCAAAAGCCAACCTTGAATTAAATGTTTCTAAAGAGAAAATGGATCAGGCTCTTTATATGTTGCAGGCAGAAGGTGGCTATGAAATCTGGGGAAATAGATTTCCACAGGCAACTAATAAAGGACAGTTGACAACTCAGAAGGTTCTGTGTGTTCCTGGAACACCACACAGTGCCATATATGATTTTGGTAAGGTTCAGACTATTGGCGATTATATTACTAGAGACGATGGAAAAACATTTGAAAAGAAGTTTCATTATCCTGAGAGTTTGAACTCTAAGCGTCTTGAAATCTGTTATGCAGAAGATGGGGGTATAAAGAAAGATGGTCTTATTGAACTTAGAAGGAATGTCCCAGATCTTTCATTAGGAGAGTCTCGATATTCTCAGGTTCGTATTATGGTGGATGGTAAGAAATACATAAAAGGAATGGCAGTATATGCTGATGATTTACCAGAAGGCATAGACGTTAGATTTAACACCAATAAATCAAATAAATTATCTAAGCTGGAATGTCTCAAGGATGTTAAGAGCGACCCAGACAATCCTTTTGGAGCCATCATCAAAGAAGAAGGCGGACAGTATTGGTATACAGATTCAAAGGGTAAAAAGAAGCTTGGATTAATTAATAAAACAAGAGAAGAAGGAGAATGGGAAGAATGGAAAGATTCTTTACCATCTCAGTTCTTGTCAAAACAGAATAAGGTATTAGCTGAGAAACAGCTAGGAATTGCCAAGGCAGATAAGCAGTCTGAGTTTGATGACATAATGGCATTGAACAATCCTACTATTAAAAAATATTATCTTGATAAATTTGCATCATCATGCGACTCAGCAGCAGTGCATTTACAGGCAGCTGCGTTGCCAGGTCAGAAGTATCACGTAATATTACCATTAACTACAATGAGTGATAGAGAAGCTTATGCTCCTGATTATGCTGATGGAACTAAACTTGCATTGGTAAGATTCCCACATGGTGGAACATTTGAAATACCTATAGTTACTGTTAATAATAGAAATAAAGAAGCTATTAAGATGATTGGTAAGTCTTCAACAGATGCTATAGGTATTAACGCTAATGTCGCAGGAAGATTATCGGGTGCAGATTTTGATGGCGATACTGTTATGTGTATTCCAACCCATGATAGGGGCGGAAAAGTAAAAATTACATCTACTCCAGAATTAAAAGACTTAGAGGGATTTGATCCTAAGCTTAATTATGGTGGCGAATGTAGAAAAGATAGTGATGGTAAAGAACATTATTATCGTAATGGTAGAGAGTATCGCCTGATGACAAAGACCGATACTGAGATGGGAAAAATTTCTAATCTTATTACTGATATGACCCTGATAGGTGCAACTGAAGATGAGCTTGCAAGAGCGGTAAAACATTCAATGGTTGTTATTGATGCAGAGAAACATCATCTGGATTATAAGCAGAGTGAGCTTGATAATAACATTGTTGCGCTTAAGAAGAAGTATCAGGGGAAAGCTCAAGGCGGAGCAGCTACAATTATCTCACAATCAAAAGGTGAGTATGATGTAGATAAAAGACAGGGTACTCCTCGTACTAATCTTAAGCGTAACGAGTATAAGAACAATCCAGAAAAGGGAGACATTTGGTATGACCCAAGTCGACCTGAAGGTGCCCTTCTCTACAAGAAAGCTGACGATGCTGACTATCAGATAACCAAGGTTGATAAGAGAACTGGTGAGGTAACCACTATTACTAAAACCCGCCAACAGAAGAGTACTAAGATGGCCGAGACAGATGATGCCAATACACTGGTATCTACTCATCGCCATCCTATGGAATTAGTGTATGCTGATTATGCTAATGCAATGAAAGATATGGCTAACAAGGCTAGAATTGCTATAGCAGATGCAGGTAAGGTTGCATACAGTAGGGAGGCTAAGAGTAAGTATGAGGGGGAGGTAAAATCTCTTTTAGAAAAACTTAATAATGCTGAAAAGAATGCCGTTAGAGAGAGAGCCGCACAGAGAATTGCTAATGCCAACATAAATGAGAAATTAGAAGCTAATCCTGACATGAAAGCTAAAGATAAAAAGAAAGTTTCTCAGCAGGCTTTAAGTAAGGCAAGACTTGAAGTTGGTTCTGTTAAGAGACGAGATAGAAACATAGTAATCACTGATAATGAATGGGAAGCTATTCAGGCAGGTGCTGTGAGTGAAACGATTCTTAAACGAATACTGAATAATTCAGACCCAGATTCGTTGAGAGCAAAGGCAATGCCTAAAGAATCATCAGCATTATCAGATGCTAAGATAGCCAGAATTAAAGCTATGTCTGCTTCATACACAATTGCACAGATAGCTGATAAACTTGGCTATTCAACATCAACAATTTCTAAAGCTTTGAAAGGAGGAAATTAAGCATGACTAAAGTATCTAATGATTGTAGATTGACTACATTTGACAATCCTTACAATCCATTTACACAGTTTGCTGAATGGTTGTTGTTTGACAATTCAAAAGATTACTTTACATTAAACAAACTTGCTAGAATTGAACAAGTTGATGAAAGTATGTCTGAGAATGAAATAAACATTGAACATGAAAGAGCAATTGATGAAATTATACAGAACGATTTCCTCAACATCTATAAAAAAGTGTACAGAAATGAAGAAATAAATGAACAGATCGCATGATATATGTGTAAAAGCATAGAGGGGGGTCTAAAAAATTAACACCCCCTCCCATCATCGCGCCGGTCTTTATATTTTCCCCGGAGGGAATTTTCGAAAAAGCAAATCCATTTTTTAGACAGCATTTAAACGAACCTATAATATTTAAAGCACTTAGTACAAGTTGTAAGTCACCTCTCGATTATATTTTATTGCGCCATGATGTAAATTCTCCTTTCTTTGGGTATTATAGGTTCTTTTAAGTGCTGTCTTATTCTTTATAAAGACTACAAAACTAACAGAGAAATACAAGAAAGGAGGCGGTAAGGATGCCTAAAGTCAAGAATTCTGGTACTCAAAGAAGAATGCGTCCGGCATTAACACCAGAAGCACGAGAAAATCAGCTCATTTCTTTAGCTGTAGACCTTGCCGAAAAGCAGTTAAGAGAGGGAACAGCTTCATCTCAGGTAATTACGCATTATTTGAAAATGGGTTCACCAAGTGAACGGCTCAAAAGAGAACAGATGGAAGAAGAGAACGAGTTGCTCAAAGCAAAAACTAAAGCTATCAGAGAGTCAGGAGACATGTCTGTAATGTATGAAAAAGCTATAAAGGCAATGCAGTCGTATTCTGGAAAGGATGAAGATGAGTAGGATTCTTTCATATTCAGAGTTAATTACTATTCCATCTTTTGAGGAGCGATTTAAGTATCTCAATCTTAATGGTAGAGTTGGAGATGCAACATTTGGGTGTGATAGATATTTGAATCAGGCATTTTATAAGTCTAAAGGGTGGTTGCGTGTAAGAGATGATATAATTATACGAGATAACGGATGCGATTTAGCGTTTCCTGGTAGAGATATTGATGGACAGATATTGATTCATCATCTTAATCCAATAACAAAATATGATGTGATTAATCATACCAGAAAATTGTTAGACCCAGAAAATCTTGTATGTACAATTAAACAGACTCATGATGCGATTCACTATGGTGATGAGCGGTTACTTATAAAAAATCCGATAGAACGAAAAATAAATGACACATGTCCTTGGAAACATTAACGGAGGAGATATGACAGATAGTATATTAAACTCAATCAAAGGATCGCTATATATAGATGAATCTGAAAAAGGATTTGATAGCGACATAATTATGCATATCAATTCTGTATTTATGGTGCTTAATCAGCTTGGTGTCGGTCCAGATGAAGGATTCACAATAAGCGATGATTCGGCAACATGGTCAGATTTTCTTGGCGAAGATAAATCATTAGAAGGTGTAAAGACCTATGTTTATATGAAGGTTAGAATGATTTTTGACCCGCCGACTAGCAGCTCAGTAATGGATTCTATGAAGCGGTCAATTGATGAACTTGAATGGCGATTGAATATCGCCGTATCAAATAAAAAGTAGAGGGCAATTATGGAACAGAATGAATTAATGCATTACGGAGTTATGGGAATGAAATGGGGTATTAGAAGAGCCGCTTCCAAGAGTTACCAAAACAATAAATTAGAATTGAAAGCCTTGAAATATGATAAGAAAGCAGCAATCCAATCAAAAAAATCAGAAAATGCACATTCTAAGAATGATCTTGGTACAGCGAATAAGAAGGCTAAAAAAGCAAACGAATATTTGAAGAAAGCTGCTAAATTACAGACTAAAGCATTAAAAACAGACAATGACATAAAGCGAAGTAATTTAGAGAAAAAAGCGGAAACCCTAAAGTATAAATCAGCAAAAAAAAACATAGACGCAGACAGGATTTCAAAACTAACTGGATATGGTTATAAGGCTATGCAGTATTCTGTTAAATCAGATAAATTTAAAAAGAAAGCAGCAAAAGCACGAATGATGATTTCCAGTAATAACAGATACATCACAATGATGAATCATCGTGTTAGTACGTTGCCAAAAGATAAACAGGAATTAGCGATGAAGTACCTGGGTAAATAGGAGGCTCAAAATGGAAAACGAATTATACCATCATGGCGTCCTAGGTCAGAAATGGGGCGTAAGAAGATACCAGAATAAAGATGGAAGTCTTACTATGGCTGGAAAGAAGCGTGCATTGCGAATCCAGAACGACTATACAGAACTTACTAATAATAAGAAGTATAGAGACCGTAATGGTAATATGACATATGCTGGTCGTAAAAAGGCTCTTGCTTTACAGAATGAATATACAAATGTTACTGGTAAAAAACACCTTATAGCATTTAATAACAAGACTGGTGCAGGCAAGCAGACTCATCAGAAGAGCGTTAGTGAGATGAGTAATCAGGAATTGCAGGCAAAGGTTGATAGACTTCGATTAGAGAAGCAATTAAAAGACCTTACGCCAGAACATAAAACAGCTGGTCAGAAATTTGTCGACTTTGTCAAGGATACATCAATGTCCATAATTAAGGATAAGGGAACTAGAATACTTGGTGATTATGTCGATAAGCAGGTTCGAGATGCTATAGGACTTAATAAGAAAGACCCATTAACCAAGTCTCAGAAACTTGCTCAGGATGCCAAAGATGCGGCAAACAAGAAAGTAATTGCTCAGGTTGAAGATTACTTTAAAGAGCGAGATAAAGGCAAGAATACAGCAACTGAGACTAAGAAAGATTCTGGATATACTATGACAGAAGCTCAGAAGAAAGAACATGATGCATTATTTGGTAATCATGAAACAAAAACTGAATCAGATGCTGAAAAGCGCAAAAGAGAACATGACCGATTGTTCTCAGGAAGATATGTAGATTAAGGAGAATATATGGCGTTATCGAATACAGCCACACCGATTTATTATGGCAGGTTTCGAGATGCCGTAATTAGAGGCGAAATACCAGTATGCGAGGAAATTTCTATGGAGATGAATCGTATAGATGCTCTTATAGCAAATCCTGGTGTATGGTATGACGATAAAGCGGTAAATGGCTTTATAAAATATTGTGAGAGTGAACTTACATTAACCAATGGCGATGATTTATTTCTTCTCGATTCATTTAAGCTGTGGGCTGAGGAAATTTTTGGTTGGTATTATTATATAGAACGAAGTATTTATGTACCAGACAAAGATAATCATGGCGGACATTACGAGAAGAAAATCATAAGAAAAAGGCTCATAAATAAGCAGTATTTAATCGTTGCCAGAGGTGCAGCTAAGTCAATGTATGCGTCGTGCATACAAAATTATTTTTTGAATGTAGATACATCTACATCTCATCAGATAACAACAGCCCCAACAATGGCTCAGGCAGAAGAGGTTATGTCACCTTTTAGAACAGCCATAACAAGAGCCAGAGGTCCATTATATCAATTCTTAACAGAAGGCTCATTGCAGAACACGACAGGCTCAAAGGCTAATCGTGTAAAGTTGGCAAGTACCAAGAAAGGAATACAGAATTTCCTCACAGGTTCGTTATTAGAAGTAAGACCTATGTCAATAGATAAATTGCAGGGATTACGAGTTAAAGTAGCTACCGTCGATGAATGGCTCTCCGGCGATGTTAGAGAAGATGTTGTTGAGACACTTGAACAGGGAGCTGCAAAGGAACAGGGTGGCGGACAGAATGACGATTATTTGATAGTCGCCATTAGTTCTGAAGGTACTGTTCGTAATGGTTCTGGCGATACAATCAAAATGGAGCTAATGAAAATCCTTAAGGGAGAACATAATGCTCCTCATACATCTATTTTCTGGTACAAGCTCGACAGCATTGATGAAGTAGGTGACCCGTCTAAGTGGCCCAAAGCCAATCCTAATCTGGATAAGACTGTCACATATGAGACATATCAAGAAGCGGTCGAAACAGCTGAAAAAAATCCTGCTAAGAGAAACGATATACTTGCAAAGCGATTCGGACTTCCGATGGAAGGTTATACATATTACTTTACATATGAAGAAACTCTTCCACATAGAAAGAAAGAATTTTGGCAGATGCCTTGTGCGTTGGGAGCAGACCTTTCTCAAGGCGACGATTTCTGTGCTTTTACATTTCTATTTCCGTTATCCAGCGGTTCATTCGGAGTTAAAACCCGTAACTATATAACAGAATTAACATTAAAAAAACTACCTTTGGCTCTTAGGAATAAATATGAAGAGTTCATTAATGAAGGTAGTCTTATTGTTATGCCTGGAAATATCTTAGACATGATGCAGGTTTATGATGATTTGGATGAATTCATAATTCGAACCGCTTATGACGTAAGATGCTTCGGTTATGACCCATATAATGCTAAAGAGTTTGTGGAACGATGGGAACGAGAAAATGGAGCATACGGAATAGAAAAAGTTATACAGGGGGCTAAGACTGAATCTGTACCGTTAGGAGAGTTAAAGAAATTAGCTGAAGAAAGAATGTTGTTGTTCGACGAGGGGTTGATGACATTCACAATGGGAAATTGTATCACCATCGAAGATACCAATGGTAATCGTAAATTATATAAAAACAGATATGATGCCAAGATTGACGCTGTGGCTGCAATGATGGATGCATTTGTAGCATATAAGCACAATCGTGAGGCTTTTGAGTAGGAGACAAATTAAATGGAGTTATCTATTACTGATAGAATGAAGCACGCATTTAATGCGTTTATGAATCGAGACCCTACAGCTTATTATAATAGGAATCTTGGTTCTAGTTATTCCATACGACCCGACCGACCGAGATTAAGTCGTGGAAATGAGCGTTCAATTATTACTGCAATATTCAATCGAATAGCGATGGATGTGGCAGCAATAGATATAACACATTGCAGATTGGATGAGAACAATCGATTCATAGAAAAAATCGATTCCGGACTCAACAATTGTTTGAATCTGGAAGCAAATGTAGACCAGAGTGGACGAGCATTTATACAGGATGCAGTTATGTCTATGTTAGATGAGGGTGTGGTTGCGCTTGTTCCAGTTGACACTGATTTGAATCCAGCAAGCACTGATTCATATGACATACTTACAATGAGAACTGGAAAGATTCTTGAATGGTATCCAGCACATGTCAAAGTAAGGCTTTACAATGACCGTACTGGAGAGAAAGAAGACCTTATGCTGGCTAAGCGAGACGTGGCAATTATTGAAAATCCATTATTTGCCATAGTCAATGAGCCTAATTCAACGATGCAGCGACTTATGAGAAAATTAAGTTTACTAGATGTGACAGATGAACAAACGGCATCAGGAAAGCTGGATTTAATCATTCAGTTGCCGTATGTAGTCAAGTCAGAGGCTAGGCGTGAACAGGCTAATCAGCGTCGAAAAGATATAGAACAACAGTTGGCAGAAGGTAAATATGGAATTGCATATACCGATGGTACCGAGAAAATCACTCAGCTTAACCGTTCAGTAGAAAACAATCTCATGAAACAAGTCGAATACCTGACTAATATGGTATACAGTCAAATAGGCATTACCCAGTCAGTTTTAGACGGAACTGCTGATGAAAAAACAATGCTTAACTATAACAACCGAACAGTCGAACCGATTGTATCGGCTATCGTTGATGAGCTGAAGCGTAAGTTCCTTACAAAAACAGCTCGTACTCAGCTGCAATCAATATCGTTCTTTAGAGACCCATTTAAACTGGTTCCAGTAAACGATATTGCTGAAATCGCAGATAAATTCACTAGAAATGAAATCATGACTTCAAATGAAATTCGCCAGATTGTTGGAATGAAGCCTTCTAATGACCCTAAGGCGGACCAGCTTATTAATAGTAACATTAGTCAGGCTAAAGAAGATAATGTTCCTAGTGAGGGAAATGAAGAATATGGAGAAGGAGGAAAAAGTCAAAATGAGTAACTACGATTTTAGTGGCTATGCTACTAGAAATGACTTGCTGTGTCAGGATGGTCGAACAATACGACAGAATGCATTCGTTGATAACGATGGCTGTGAGGTTCCGCTTGTGTGGAACCATGAACACAATGACCCTAATGCTGTATTAGGACATGCGGTATTGGAAAATCGTAAAGATGGTGTTTATGCATACGGCATGTTCAATGATACTGAACAGGGGCAGATGGTGAAGAAACTGGTTCAGAAAGGCGATGTTAAATCATTGTCGATATGGGCAAATCAGTTAAAGCAGATAGGTAATGATGTAATCCACGGAAACATCAGGGAACTCAGTCTTGTATTGGCTGGAGCGAACCCAGGTGCGTACGTGGATTTTGTTATGGCTCACAGTGTTGATGAAGAGGATACATTATACGCTTCGTATGATGAGAATATCATGCTTTATCACTCGGCTGATGAGTCAGAGAAAAAGGAGGACAAGCAGGAAATGGCAGACAACGCAAAGTCACAGGAAGACAACAGCGATGATAAGACTGTTGAAGATGTAATCAACACAATGAATGAAGAACAGAAGAATGTTCTTTATACACTTATTGGAATGGCTCGAGAAGATGGAGCTGATGATGAAGATGAAAAAGGAGGAAATGGAAACATGAAACATAATGTTTTCGACAATGAAGGTGATACAAGGCAGTCTAATGTTCTTAGTCACTCAGATGAGCAGCAGATTATTTCACTTGCTAAGCAGACAGGTGTTGGAAGTCTTAAAGCTGCTATGGAAATCTTTGCAGAAGAGAGCGGTACATTAGCTCATGGTGTGTTTGGAGATGAAACAGAGAAGTTATTCCCAGAATATGAGCTTCTTAAGAAGGGTGAGCCAGAAACACTCGAGAGAGATCAGAGCTGGATTGGACATGTAATTTCTGGTATTCATAAGAGTCCAATTAGTAGAATCAGAACAAGACAGGCTGATGCTCGTATTGCTGAACTCAGAGCCAAGGGATATCAGAAGAAGGGTTCTTATAAGCAGGAAATGGCCGACATCAAGCTTATTGGAAGAACAACCGATCCACAGACAATATTTATCAAAGCAGATATGCACAGAGATGATATTACTGATATCGTAGATTTTGATGTTGTAGGATATCAGTGGAGACTCATGAGACATATTCTTGATGAGGAACTTGCTCTTGCTGCTTTAATTGGTGATGGTAGAGACGAGGCTGATCCAGATAAGATTCATGAAGAGCATGTTCGTTCTATTTGGAATGATAACGACCTTTATTGCATTCATCAGTCAATTGACTATGAAGAAATGAAGACAAAGCTCAATGGTACTAATACTGGAGCTAACTTCGGAGAAGAATACATTAAGGCCGAAGCAACAATTGCCGCAGCACTTTATGCAAGAGAAAAGTATAAGGGTTCAGGTAGCCTTGATTACTACTGCACACCACATGCGCTTAATGTTATGTTACTCGCCAGAGATCTTAACGGCAGAAGAATCTACTCTTCAAAGGCTGACCTTGCAGCAGCACTTAATGTAGAGAATATCTACACTGTAGAGCAGTTTGAGGGAAAGACAAGAGAGGTAACTTCCGGCGGAACTAAGAAGCTTGTAGGTCTCTTTGTTAATCTTGGAGACTATCAGTTCGGTTCAACTAAGGGTGGCGAGATTACAAAGTTCGATGACTTTGATATGGACTTTAATAGATATAAGTACATGTTAGAGACAAGACTTTCAGGTTCACTAACAAAGCTGTATTCAGCTATTGCGCTTGAAGAAGATGCCTAATAAGTCTAAAAAAGTAAAGAAGTAGGAGGAAGAATGATGGATAGAGTATTTCACCATGATGACAGCATGTATGTTGCTGTAAATAAGGTCTATACAAAGGCTGACGGAGTTGCTTATTCGGATGCAGAGTGCAAGGTATCAATCGATGCTGAAACTCTTGAAAAGCTGTTCTTAGAAGGAATGGTTGTAGTAGTTGATGGCGCTTCTTATAAGCCAATCAGCTGCAAAGTTGCATCAAATGTAGCAACAGTTACATATGTAACAGCTGACAGTTCTGCGGCTACAACAGCTAAGCTCGCAACAGTTAAGTCTAAGTAGTCGGAGGATAAAAAGATGAGTAAATGGACTGGAAAGGTTGGTTTTGCAGTTAACGGTGAAGTTGAGCCTGGATTATGGGTAGATGAAGTAGTTGAGAAAGTGTATAAAGGCGAACTGCTTAGTGATAGATGGAGGCGACAGAATTCCATTGGAATTAATGACAACATCAACTTATTGAATTCCATAAGCATAATTGCAAATCCATATGCTTTTGAGCATTGCTCATCGATTGCTTATGTTGAAATCAAGGGGGAGAAATGGAAAGTGACTGATATAGATGCTTCCACTCCTCCTAGATTAATACTGACTGTAGGGGGTGTATACAATGGCGAGCAGGCTTGAATTGCAGACAAAACTTGAAGAGTTATTGGGAACTAGGCATGTGTATTATCAACCCCCCGCCTCAGTCAAAATGGAGTATCCAGCTATAGTGTATTCACTGAACAACAGAGATATAAGAAAAGCGGATAACTCAGTATATACAGCAAACACAAGATATACAGTCACGGTAATTGATAAACGACCAGATAATTCAGTAATCGATAAGTTACTGGAATTACAGTATTGCTCATATGACAGGCAGTATATATCTGACAACCTTTACCATGATGTATTAACACTATATTTTTAATGGAGGAACATAAATGGCTAAGTTAAAATGGGACGTTTCTGGGGAACGTTTATATGAAACAGGTATTAGCAATGGTGTATTATATGTTCAGGACGAGAACGGAAAATATCCAAAGGGCGTTGCTTGGAATGGTTTAACAGCAGTTACAGAGAGTCCATCTGGAGCTGAATCAACAGCATTATATGCTGACAACATCAAGTATCTTAACCTCTTATCAACAGAGGAATTTGGTGCAACAATTGAAGCTTATCAGTCACCAGTTGAATTTGATGAGTGTGACGGTTCAAAGGCTGTCGTTGATGGTGTTACATTTGGTCAGCAGGATAGAAAGCAGTTTGGTCTTGCTTATAAGACAATTCTTGGTAACGATATTGATAAGAATAATCACGGCTATAAGTTACATATTGTATATGGAGCTTTAGCTGCACCATCAGAGAAAGCTTACAATACCGTTAATAATGACCCAGATGCTATTACATTATCATGGGAGATTTCAACAACTCCGGTTGAGGTTGAAGGATTTAAGCCAACAGCAACAGTTACTATTGACAGTACAAAGGTTGACGCTCAGAAGCTTAAGAAGCTTGAAGACATTCTCTTCGGTGCAGATGCTGGAGATGGTCCAAGACTTCCGCTTCCTGATGAAATAGTAACTCTCATGAAAGCAGCAGAATAATAAGAATATTATGATCATTTTTGACTCCGCTTGAAATATAGCGGGGTCTTTTTTATTTAGGAAGGAGAATTTACGATATGTTAAAGATTACCAAAACATATGAAGATTGGAATGATACAGAAAGAACCGAGGACTTTTATTTTAATCTTACTGAGGCCGAGATTACAGAGCTTCAGATTGGTACAGTTGGCGGATTCGCAGAAACAATTGAGAAGATAGTTAATGCAAAGGACCAGTCTGAACTTATTAAGATTTTCAAGGAACTTGTTCTTATGGCATACGGTAAGAAATCAGCAGATGGTAAGAGATTTATGAAAGATGATGATACTAAGAAGGAATTTGTGGAGAATCCAGCTTATTCTATTATCTTCATGGAACTGGTATCAGATGCAGAAAAGGCTGCTGAATTCATTAACGGCATTATGCCAAAGAGTATTGATAAAGCCGAACTCCAGAAGAAAACTAATGAGTTAATGGCTAAGTATAACTAAGAAAAATCAGGGAGGTAAGAGATATGCTTCAGATAGTTGTTCCACCACCTTTATTAGAAGAATGGGATGAGTTGAGGGAAGAATTTGTATATCACGAATCTGGTAAGCCGTATGTGCTACAACTTGAACATTCTCTTATCTCACTTTCAAAATGGGAAGAAAAGCATTGTAAGCCATTCATATCATCAGAGAAAAACGAAGAAGAGAATCTGGATTACATCCGATGTATGACACTTACACCGCATGTTCCTGATGAAATATATGACCGCTTAACAAAAGAAAATATAAAAGAAATTTTAGACTACATTGAAGCTCCGATGACTGCCACTACTTTTTCAGATAGAGGGCCTAAAACCCCTAGCCGAGAAAAAGTGACCGCGGAGCTTATTTATTATTGGATGATTAAATGTCAGATACCTATTGAGTTTCAGAAATGGCATCTCAATAAGTTAATAACATTAATACGGGTTTGTGAAGTAAAAGATTCACCACCTAAGAAGCATAGTCAACGGGAATTACTTAATCATCATGCTGCTGTAAATGCAGCAAGACGAAAAGCACACACGAAAGGATGATTATTATGGAATTTTATGGAATTGATGTATCACATTATCAGGGAAATATAGATTGGAACGCAGTAGCTAAGACTGGTATTAATTTTGCATTTGTTAAGGCTGGCGGTTCTGAAGATGGAATTTATACAGAATCAATGTTTGAAAAGAATTATGCAGGAGCAAAAGCTGCCGGATTAAATGTAGGAGCCTATTATTTTCCAGGACCGGATTTTACATCAGAAGAAGCAGGAATCGCTGATGCTAGACGTTTCTTGGATATTATTGCTGGTAAGAAATTTGAAATGCCGGTTGCTATCGATTTGGAAGGTACTGAACCAGAAGATAAAGATGGTGCTACCGTAGCTACCATAGCATTTTGCAAGGTTATGGAAGCTGCTGGTTATTATGCAATGATTTATGGCGGCGACATATTCAGCTTCAAAGACCGCTTAAATCTTGGTGAATTAGACGAATTCGATAAGTGGGTTGCCAGATATGGCTCAGAACCACAGTATGTAAAGGAATATGGCATTTGGCAGTATTCATCAACTGATTATGTTGATGGTATTACAGAAAATACAGTTGATAAAGACGTGGCATACAAGAATTATCCAGAGATTATCAAGAATGCTGGACTTAATGGATTTTCATCAGATGCTGTAGATGAACCAGAAAATGAGACTCCAGATGAACCTGCTATTGAAGAGCCAGAAGAATCGTCAGATGAACCAGTCACTTATGTAATACAGTCTGGTGACACATTATCTGAAATCGCTGCAAGATACAATACAACGGTAGATGAACTGGTTGAATTAAATGGAATTGATAATCCGGATTTAATTTATCCTGGAAATGAAATCACTGTTAAGGCAGGTTCTTCGAGGGATGATGACTGTGATGTAGTATATCAGGTTAGACCTGGTGACACATTATCTGAAATCGCTGCAAGATACAATACAACAGTTGGGAGATTAGTAGAGGTTAATGGAATTGATAACCCGGATTTAATTTATCCTGGCACTATATTAAAAATTAAATAATAAAGGTATAACTATGATTAGCTTCAGACAAAAGGGCGACTTTTCGAAGTTGAATAAATACTTTGAAAGGGTTAGAGAGGCTGCTCGAATCGGCGTATTAGACAAGTATGGTCGAGAGGGAGTGGCAGCCCTTGCGTCTGCTACACCTATAGACACAGGAGTAACCGCCAATTCGTGGTATTACGAGATAAATCGTCAAAATGGAAGTGTTTCAATCGAGTTTAAAAATTCGAATATAAACAATGGCGTTCCTATAGCAATAATTTTGCAATATGGACATGCCACTGGAAACGGAGGCTGGGTTCAGGGTCGAGATTATATTAATCCTGCTATCCAGCCTATTTTTGATGCAATCGCAGATAACGCTTGGAGGGAGGTTACTAAAGCATGAGTAGCAAAGAAGTGGACGAGCGTGTCGTCGAAATGCGGTTTGATAATGCTCAGTTTGAGAAAAATGTTCAGACGAGTATGTCAACATTAGATAAGTTAAAAGCCAAACTTAATTTTAATGGTGTTTCTAAAGGTCTTGAAGATGTTGGAAATGCCACTAAAAAACTTGAGTTTTCAGGTGTAGCTTCTGGTATAGAAGCAGTGCAGGCGAAGCTCTCAGCAATGGAAGTAATAGGTGTTACTGCATTGGCTAATATAACTAATTCTGCGGTTAATGCTGGAAAGAGAATTGCATCAGCTATAACCATTGACCCAGTTCGAGATGGTTTTAACGAGTATGAAACTCAGATGAACGCAGTTCAGACGATTCTGGCGAATACTCAGAAAGAGGGAACAAATGTAAAACAGGTTAATGCTGCACTTGACCAGTTAAATACTTACGCTGATAAGACCATATACAATTTTACGGAGATGACACGTAATATTGGTACTTTCACAGCAGCAGGTGTTAAGTTGGACACTTCCGTGTCGGCCATTCAGGGTATAGCCAATCTAGCCGCAGTGTCAGGTTCAACATCTCAACAGGCGTCTACTGCTATGTATCAGCTTTCACAGGCTTTGGCATCTGGTACAGTTAAACTTATGGACTGGAATTCGGTTGTTAATGCAGGCATGGGCGGTCAGGTATTTCAGGATGCATTAATAAGAACATCTGAAAAACTGGGAACTGGTGCAAAAGCATATATTGATGCTGCTGGTTCATTTAGAGAATCACTGTCAAAGGGTTGGTTGACGACAGATGTTCTTACTGAGACTTTAGATATGTTTTCTACAGCAGCTGATACTGAAGAAGAATATGCAGCTGCTATTCAGAAGTTTGTCAATGAAGGATATTCAGAAGAACAGGCTGTAGATATGGCCAATATGGCTAAAACTGCTGGTGAAGCAGCAACAAAGGTTAAGACATTCACACAGCTTATAGACACACTCAAGGAGGCACTTGGTTCTGGATGGACAACCACATGGCGATTAATAATTGGTGACTTCGAAGAGGCTAAGGAACTCTGGACAAAGGTTTCAGATGTTCTTAGCAAGTTAATCAACAACGCTTCAGAGGCAAGAAATAAATTAGTAGAGGGAGTTATGTCTTTTAACCCTTTTACTAATATGCTTAATAAACTCGAGAATTCTGACATTGGAAAAACTGTTAAACAGATAAATAATTTAACAAATAGTCTCGAATATTATCAGAAAGCAGTAACTGATGTATGGAAAGGTAATTATAAGAATTCCGATACAGGACGATATGAATTGCTTGATGAAGCTGGATATAATCATCAAGTTATACAGGATTTAGTTAATAAAGGTTATGAATATGAACTTACAGTAGAAGATGTGCAGGAAGCGGAAGCTAAGTTTGCAGATTCATTAGGCGACTCTACTGAAGAAATTCAAAATGAATCTAAGCAATTGGCGAAGCTTTCAGATGAACAGTTAAGACATGCTGGTTTGACCGATGATGAGATTTCTATGTATAGAGATTTGGAAAAACAGTCTGAGAAAACTGGCAAATCTATAGAAGAACTCATTAACGATATGAGTGCGAAGGATGGTAGAACTTTATTATGGGATGGACTTGGTAATATTGGAGAAACTCTCATAATTACATTTACAGCCATAAAGGATGCATTTTCTGAGATATTCCCAGCACCATCCGTTGCTAAGATTTATGGTGTTATCGATGGATTTAATGCACTTACTGAAAAGATGAAAGAATTCAGTAGCACACATGCATATGATGTAGAGCAGACTTTCAAAGGATTGTTTGCAGCAATTGATATTGTGCGAATGGTTTTAAGTTCCGGTCTTACAGTTGCATTTAAAGCATTGAAAGGAATCCTTAGTGCATTTGATATAGACATCATTGAATTTACAGGTTACATAGGTGAAGCACTTGTTAATCTTCGTAATTGGTTGAAAAATAATGATTACATCGAGAAATCTTTCAAGAAAGTAGGAGAAGGTTTAAAGGTAGTAATCGACGGATTTAAGAAACTTATAGATTTACTTAAAGAATCACCAAGAATTCAGAAATTTGTTGATATTATAAAAGATATTGACCTAAAAGAAGCTGGCGGATTTGTCGTTGAAGGTCTTAAGAAAGGCTTATCGTCAGGATTAACCATTATTCCAGATATGCTGAAAGATATAGGTTTAAAACTATTATCAGCATTTGAGAAAGTGCTTAGAATTGCTTCCCCATCTAAAGAGATGGAGGCTGATGGTGAATTTGTAGTTGCTGGATTGGTTAAAGGTATAGAAAACACTGCATCTACAGTATGGGATGCAATAAAAGACATTGGTGCAAAGATAATTACCAAGTTTAAAGAGATTAAGGTCGGCGAAGCATTAACTAAGGTTATATCAGTTGGTGCTGGCGTTGGAATGCTAGCCATCACAAAGAACCTTGTTGACACATTTAAGAATATAACAGCCCCAATGGCTAGTGTTGGTGAATTTATAGAGACACTTGATAAGTCAGTCAAAAAGACAGCTAAAGCGATAGGTAAGAATCTTAAAGCATCTGCATTTGAGAAGAAAACAGAAGGTGTTCGTAATCTTGCATTGGCACTTTTAGCATTATCTGCGGCAGTATTTATAATGTCAAAGATAGACACTAAAAAGTTATGGTCTACAGTTGGTGCAATAGGTGTATTGGCTGTAATACTTGTTGGGTTGGCAGTTGCAATTAGTAAGCTGACAGATTCTGCTGTTGAATTGGATGGCAATAGCAAGACACTTAAGTTAAGTGGGTTAAAAACTACACTCATAAGTATAGGTGTGGCTCTAGCATTAATGGCAGCAACTGTTAAGATCATGGGAAGTTTAAATCCTGATGCGTATATGCAAGGATTGTTGGGTCTTGTTGCTCTTATGGGTGTTATGATGCTTTTAATAGTATCTATGAGTTTACTTGTATCTGACAATAATAGTAAGAGTATACAGCAGGCTGGAAAAGCTATGAAGAAGATTGCTACAGCAATGCTTCTTATGGTAGCTGGCATAGCTATTCTTGGAAATATGAAACCAGAGAAGTATGCTCAGGGCCTTGATGGGTTTAATACTATCACGGCAGCTTTACTTGCAACCATAATCGGTTTAGTAGCATTAACTTATATAGCAACAGACAAAGACATATCTCAGGTTGGAAACTTAATGCTTAAGATAAGTGCCTCTATGTTATTAATGGCTGTTATGCTCAAAATGCTTAAGTCCATTGAACCAGCAGAAATGATAAAAGGAGCATTAATAGTTGGAGCTGCAATTGGTCTTGTC
>OGHJ01000091.1_pt1 | contig 150541 bp, 145 predicted proteins | sample 1571351 | NCBI WGS metagenome assembly OGHJ01 (sample SAMEA2582037, study PRJEB24529) | metagenome | biome: Human gut stool | place: China | collected 2011 | reverse complement strand
TTCAATCGCGAGGAGCGTTTATGCTCCCCTTCGCTTCAGGAGTCAACCGTTTTTTTCGTTTCCGCGAAAGTTCTTTTCGCTTGCGTTTCCGTGAACCGCTTTCTCTTGTCGCGAGGAGCGTTTATGCTCCTCCCCGTTCCGCAAGTCAACCCTTATTTCAGCTTTTTGCAAATTGACCACAAAAAACATGGGGTGCTCGTGCAGCGGAAGTAAAAAATAGCGAAACGGCACGCCAGAGTCAAGCTGTAGTGCCGTTTTTTCGCAATCATTTACCGAACTCGCCGACGTTTCAGTCAATTTTGATTTTTCTTATCCCTCTCAGAATGAACACCAGCAGCGCGCCACACAGCGCGCTTTGCCACGGATGCAGGTTTGTCAACAGCATCACTGCCAAGGTCAACATGCCGCCAAAGGCTGCTGCCGTGGCGTACATATCTTCTTCCACCGCACGGGCCATATCCCCGAGGCAGAGGTCTCGCGCAATGCCACCCACAAGCCCGCCCAGTATTCCAACCAATATGCTGCCCGTAGGGCCAAGCCCGGCCATCACGCCCTTTACTGTTCCGACGCCAGCCCCAAGTGCCAAGCCTACGGCATCCAGCCAGTAAAAGGCCATCCAGGCACGGCTGCTTTGCCCTATAATGATACCGGCAATGCCGCCGCACACGCATGCAGCAAGATACTCCCCCTGATTGAGGGTGATGGCCCCGTACCCGAGCAGTCCATCACGAGCAAGCGGCGCTGCCATTCCTGCCAGACAGGCAAGAACGGCAGCACCGCTGAAATGTGCGCCCGTTGAGCGCGCCCTGCAAGATGCGGCAGCGGCCAGCACGAAGCTGGCCGCCAGATCTAACACAAATAAGGGAAGGTTCTGCATACGCTGCACCTGAGTGCCAAATCATTTCATGCGTGAAATGCTCCGGCAAGGATTTGCCTGCCAATCATTGCCGCGAAGCAGACGCATGCGGGCTTTTCCTGCGTTTAAGCGCCTGTTTCAAAGCTTCTGCTCTACTTGGCCAGCCCCACTGCCCGGCGCTCACGAATGACCGTCACGCGGATCTGACCGGGATAGGTCAGATTTTTTTCAATCTTTTCAGCAATATCCTTGCAGAGAATATACGTGGTGTCGTCATCAACCATGTCGGAGTTGACCATCACGCGAATCTCGCGGCCAGCCTGAATGGCGTATGCCTTGCTGACGCCATCAAAGCTGGTGGCAATGCCTTCCAGATCTTCAAGCCGCTTCACGTAGTTTTCAAGCAGCTCTTTACGTGCACCGGGGCGCGCGCCAGAGATGGAGTCAGCCGCCTGCACCAGCACGGCCAAGGCCGTTGAAGGGCGCTGGTCTTCATGGTGGGCTGCAATGGCGTGGATGATCTCCTGGCTTTCGTTATACTTTTTTGCGAGGTCCGCGCCGATAAGGGCGTGCGGGCCTTCCACCTCGTGGTCAACGGCCTTACCAATGTCGTGCAACAGGCCAGCCCGTTTGGCTTTTTTGACGTCCATGCCGAGCTCGGCGGCCATCATGCCGCAAAGGGCCGAGACTTCAAGAGAATGCTGGAGCACGTTTTGGGTAAACGAGGTGCGGTAGCGCAACTGCCCGAGCAAACGGACAATTTCCGGATGAATACCATGAACGCCCGCGTCAAAGGTGGCCTGCTCGCCCACTTCGCGCACCTGAGTGTCCAGTTCCTGCTCACACTTCTGCACAATGTCTTCAATGCGTGCAGGGTGAATGCGACCATCCTGGATCAAGCGCTCAAGCGCCATTTTGGCAACCTGACGGCGCAGAGGGCTGTAAGCTGAGAGGATAACGGTTTCAGGCGTATCATCTATAATAAGATCCACACCAGTGGCAGCCTCAAGCGCGCGGATGTTGCGGCCTTCGCGCCCGATGATGCGGCCCTTCATGTCTTCGCTCGGAAGGGTCACAGCCGTAACGGTCTGCTCGTTGACGTAGTCGCCCGCGTAGCGCTGGATGACATTACAGAGAATTTCTTTGGCTTTGCGGTCGGCAGTTTCGCGCGCTTCCATTTCAATCTGGCGGATCATACGCGCCGATTCGTGCCGGGTTTTGGCTTCAATTTCGCTGAAAAGCCGGGCCTTTGCCTCATCGGCAGTGAGGCCTGCAATTTCAGAAAGCCGCTGCTCCTGCTCTTCAATACGGGTCTGCAAAAACGTTTCAGATTCAGCAAGCTGGCGTTCCTTGCGGGCCAGATCCTTCTCTGAAGTCAGCAGTTCGTGCTCCCTTGTGGTTGCTTTTTCAAGCTTTTCCTCAAGGCGACCGCCCATTTCTTCAAGTTTACGTTCGCGGGCCTTGACCTCGCGCTCACGTTCCTTGAATTCGTTTTCGAGTTCCCGCTTCTGATTGAACAGATCGTCCTGGCCCTGAAGCAATATCTCTTTTTTCTGGGCCTGCGCCTCTTTGCGCGCTTCCGCCACTATGCGCTTCGCCAGATCTTCGGCGTCGCCCACACGTTTTGCGGCAGAACGCTTGTGCGCGAACACCCCCAGCGCAACCCCCAGCAGCGCCGCAGCTACAAGCGCTGCAATGAACAATGGATCCATGAATCCAGCCTCTCTCTTTTATCAATACGGACCCTGCGCCAACAGGCGCGGGCCGACGAACACCGGCAAGCGGCAAAACCGCCGCACACCGTAGCAAAATTAGCCCGAAGGGGCTGCTGAAACCCTGGCTGGATACCGATTAACGGTCTGGAGTGAACTGCGCAAAAGCATCGGCTACCACGAACGGCAGCCAGATACGTCAAAAGAAGGCGCGTTCCCCGGAGCGCCGTGTCATGCTTGCGGTACAGAACCTGGATAACCAGGTCGGGCGCCTGTATGTCCTTTCCGGGCTTCCCGGACTTGCCGGGCGTGCACACACAAAGACAGTGACGGCTCCCTATTATATTCTTGTCAGGTTAGCACCGAGGCATAAATCACGCGCGTCCCAGGGAAGCGCCCAAAGGAGCCTAAGAGGACTCCTCTATTTTTGAAAGCAAGGTTGAGACGCGATTCTGCACGTCCGCCTGCTCTTTCTGCGATTGCAACAAATCATCCGCCAGTCCAAGGGCCATAAAAGTCAGCAGAATGTCCTTGGTCTGCCCTCCGTGGAACCTCAGCTTCTGGTCTGCGAACCGTTCCTCCACCAGCCGCACGGCTTCCTGTACGCGCCGCATGTCGGCTCCAGGCTTGAATGCAATGCTCAGCCCAAGAACGGTGAGGTTGATAGTATCCTGGTTCACAAAAACCTACTCGACGCTGTCGTGCTCCTGAATCCTGCGCAGCAAGGCGTCAATGCGATTCAGCGCCTCAGTACGCATCGTTTCTTCGTTTTCAAGAGCTTCGCGCAGCTTTTGGTTTTCTTCATCAAGTGCGTCATTTCTGGCTGCCACTGCGGCAGACTCCGCACTGATTTTCGCGTTTTCCGCCTTGAGGCGGTCAAGTCGGGCCAAAAGCGCCTCAACCTGCGATTCAAGCTGCTCCAAAAGTTCCATGATTTGTAGATAACACCGCGGCATGACCTTGGCAAGAATGGATACGCTCGGGCGAAAAAATACCCGCGCCGGGCCGTGCCGACGCGGGCTGCAAAAAAGCCAAAACCCTTGCGGCACAGGCCGCCTGGGCCGTTTATTTATTCCTGCGGGGCAGATTCTTCTGCTTTTCGCGGGCAATGGCAAGCTCGCCGTTGGGCACGTCGCGGGTAATGACCGATCCAGCCCCCACAAGGGCGTCGTCGCCCACGATCACAGGGGCAACCAGGGCGGTATTGCTGCCAATAAAGGCATAGCGCCCGATTTTGGTCTGGAACTTGTGCTTTCCATCGTAATTGCAGGTGATTGTGCCCGCGCCGATGTTGGTGCCCTCGCCTATTTCGGCATCGCCAAGATAGGTAAGGTGGTTAGCCTTGGCGCCTTTGCCAAGGTGGGTCTTTTTAAGCTCCACAAAATTGCCCACATGCGACTGTTCTTCAAGCACCGCACCGGGCCGCAGGCGGGCAAAGGGCCCCACCAATGCGGTTGCGCCCACGCGGGCTTTTTCCAGATGGGAGAAGGAGCGGATCTCTGCATTATTGGAGATCACGCAGTCGCGCACCACGCAGTGCGAGGCAACGCTGGCCCCACGGCTGATGCTGGTGCGTCCATAGATTTCGCACGGACCCGTCAATTCCACGCCGGGTTCAATCTGCGCCAGAGGCCCCACACGCACCGATCCCGGCGCATGTACGATAACGCCGGAAGCAAGCAGACCATCAACAATACGGGCGCGCAGGGTTTCTTCCATGCGGGAAAGCTCAAGCGGCGAATTCACGCCCATGAGCGAATCATCGCGGCCGCACTGGATGCCGAGAACTTCGTATTTTTCCGCAACGGCGAGGCCGATGAGGTCTGTAATGTAATATTCGCCGCTCTTGTTGCTGTTGTTCAGGTGCGGCAAAAGGCTTTGCACCGCACCAAGGCTGCAATAGTACATGCCCGCGTTGACCTCGTTGGAGGGCGGCCCGTAGAGCGAGGAATCATAATCCTTGGCTTCCACAATGGCCTTGACCTTGCCCTGCTGGCGCACCACCCGGCCATACGCGCCGGGGTTGTCCAGCTCAATGGTGGCAAAGGCCAGGTCAGCACCAACGGCCTCGGCAAGAAAGGAACGAACCAGAGATTCCGAAAGCAGGGGCGCGTCGCCGTTGACCACCAGCAAATGGGTGCAACCGGCTTCGGTCAGTGCGGGCAGAGCCTGAATAAGGGCGTGGCCTGTGCCAAGCTGCTGCTCCTGCAGCACAAAGCGGGCATCAGGAAAGGCGGCTTGCACCATTTCGGCGCGATGCCCGGCCACAATCCAGACGTCTTCCGCAAAAACAGGGCGCAGAGCCTCAATGACGCAGGCAAGCATTGGCTCGCCCAGCAGCGTTTGCAGCACCTTGGGCCTGTCCGAGTGCATGCGGGTTCCCTTGCCCGCTGCAAGAATCAAAGCCGCGTTCTTCGGCATGGATATCTCCTTCGTTCGCCACATATGGCGGGAATCTGTGCAGGCAGACCAATAGCCTCTTGCGGGCCAAACAGCAAGACCGCAGAGTTAATCTGCGTTGTGCGGCGCTGCTTGGGCGTTTACCCCGTGCTCGTGCGACGGCAGGCCAATCACGCAAAGTCTGGCATAGGTGCTGTGCAGGCGCGCATTCAGCGCATCTGAAGAAAGATCGGCCATGCGGGGAAACATGCGCTTGAGCACCATCACAGCCTTTGCGGCTGCGGGCGTCAGTTGCAGGCCAGACCAATTGGCGAGGCGCAGGCACCGCCCCCCGTAATAATCCTGAACATAGCGCAGGTTGCCCGTATCATTGCGCGGCACGCTGTGGCTGAACAGCGGCGCGGCTGCGAGCACTGCCTTTGTAAAAAAATCCTGCATGACCCGTGAGCGCTCAGGATCAAGCTCGCAGAGATATCCGGCAGAAACAAGGCAGCCGGCTGCATGGGCCAGCCAGCCTGCGCACTTGGCCTGCAAGGGAAACTCCGGCAACTCGGCCAGCATGCGGCCAACCTTTTCGTGCATAAGTGAGTCATGGTGGTACATACGGGCGCGGTTTTCCGTCATACCACCGCCGTGCTTGCGGTAAAGCACCAACCCATCTGTATTTATGCCCACTTTGGCCCCCAGACCGTAGCCGCGCAACCAGTAATCCTGATCTTCGCAGGATTTTAGACTTTGATCAAAATAGCCAATACGCCGCACAATATCTGTTCGCACCATATAGCAATGCACAGGAGCAAGATTGGCGTTGCATGCATGCACATCCCAATGGCTGTTGACCAGCGACCACAACCCATCGATCTGCCCATTTGCGCCTTCTGAAAAATCCAGACAGCGACAAATGACAATATCAAGCTCAGGCTGAACGGCAAAAGCTTTCAGCTGGCTCGCCAGCAATCCCTTTGTGTGAATGTCATCCGCGTCAAGAAAGGCGATGAAATCACCGCGCGCCGCACGCAGCCCAGCGTTTCTCGCTGCGGAAAGACCCTGGTTTTCCTGATAGATATAATGCACATCCGGCCCAAAAGAACGGGCAACCTCAGCGGTGTTGTCCGTTGAGCCATCATCCACCACAATCACCTCCACTTCCACCTGCGGGCAACGCTGTTGCAGCAAACTGGAAACAGAGTGAGGAAGAAAACCGGCGTAATTATAGCTGGGGATTATTACTGAAACCAATGGAGGAGGAGTCATGCGATATCCTGTTATGCCGGGTAAGCACCATGCAGGAGTGCTGATAACGCGCACCAAGCAGATTCAAGGCGCACCCTTCAGCACCCCCGCACGCCAATTTCAGTTCTTCCAAATAAAGGTAAACACCTGCTCCACATCGGGGTGCAGGGTGTGGTGCACGGGGCAGCTTTGTGTGCAGCGCTCGATTACCGCCTTTTCCTTGGCGGAATATTCGCGGTCGGGCATTTTGAAGGTCACTTCAATCTTGCCGATGCGGCGCGGGTCGGCGCTCATGGTTTTGTTGATCTCCATCTCTGTGCCGGTCACGTCCACGCCATGCGTCTTTGCATAAATGCCAATAATGGTCATGGCGCAGGCCCCAAGGGCTGTGGCGCACAGGTCGGTGGGCGAAAAAGCCGCGCCCAGGCCCTGATTGTCAGAAGGGGCGTCTGTGATGATCTTTGTGCCGCTCTGGTTGTGGACGCACTCCACGCGCAGATCCCCAAGATATTTTGCACTGACGGTAGCCATGGCAACTCCTGCGGTTTTGCCGGTCAAACGGCAGTTACGGGTGATTAACCAAAAACATTATGCTCGCGCAGCGTGTTACAGGCAATAGCCAGCAGGGTCAGCCCGCCCAGCAGTTCAGCCCATCCGTTGACCGCGCAGAGGTTGGCCAGCGCCTTGCCCAGATATACGCCCACAGCGGTAATGACCGCGCAGACCAGACCGATCATCAGGGCCGGACTCCAGACAGAAGTTCCCAGAATTGCAAAAGAAAGGCCCACGGCCAGGGCATCGATGCTTGTGGCAACGCTCAGCACCAGCAGGTTACGCCCCACAGTGGGATCCACCGAAGGACGCGGACAGGAGGAACTCGCCCGTAGGGCCGAAAACCCCGAAAACACCATTTTGCCGCCTATCCAGCCCAGCAGGGCAAAGGCGATCCAGTGATCCCACGCTTCCATATAAGAACGCACGGTAATGCCCAGATACCACCCCACCACCGGCATGGCGAACTGAAAAAAACCGAATGCCGCGGAAAGGCGGAAGTAATGACGCGCCTGCGGCGCGCGCAAGGCGCAGCCCGAAGCCAGGGCAACGGCAAACGCATCCATGGAAAGGGCAACGGCCAGGAGCAGAACAGCAAAAAACGACATAAAAACCCCATGCTGCGGTGCGCAATGACCGCCCAAATTGATTGCAGAGTGGCGTGAACTATAGGGCAAGGGCCGCTCAGGAGCAAGAGAGGTCTTTCGCTTGCGGCTGACACGGCCTCGGGATACAAGGCTGGGTATGCAAACTATTCCTTCTTGGCTTTTCTGCTGGCAATGGATTGCCGCTGTTCTGACCCTGGGCGCAAGCGCCGCTTCGGCCATGCCCGTTATTATCGCTCTCACCCTGGCCACCGGCAGACGGGGGCAGGCCAGGCTCAGCGCCTATGGAGCGCGCACCCTCGCCCGCTGCGCTGCGGGGCTAGCTGTTCTCGGCCCGCTGCTGGCCGCAGGCAGTGTTCTTGCCCTGCTGGCAAGCGTGCGCAGCATGGAACATATGTTTGAAGGCGTATCATTGTGGATGCCAGCCATGCTGCCCTACACAACGGCGGTTGCCGCATGGCTGGCTGGCATACTCTGCCTGCTGCTGTATCTTGCGGCTGACCGCGCTGCCCCCGTGCCGCAAGCTGCGCAGGATTACTGGCAGCCGGGGCAGATCGGCCTGCGTGTTGGCCTTGCGCTGCTGGCGGCCCTCTGCTTTTTTGCCGCGCAGGTTTTGCCCAACTGGCCCTTTTCCGGCCTGCCGCAAGGGCTGAGCATAGGGGATGTGGCTCTGGCCGTGCTTCCCAAAACCCTTCACGACTACTTTACCGCATTGGCCCCAGCGGGCAGTGTTGCACTGATCATCCTTTCCCTTGTGGCCCGCAACAGTGGAGCCGCATTCACGCTGGCGGACGAACAGCGCGCTGCCCGCTGGTGCGCCCTGTGGGCCATGGTGGGCTTTATCCCCCGCTGCATTGACCGCTGGGGGCTTGTGATCGGCTTTTCCCTGCGGCAGGGGCCCTTGCCGCAAGGGCTGGCGGAACAGGCAATGGGCCTTGTGCCCATGACCCTCGCCATTGCCTGCTGGGTGGCCCTGTTTGTTCTGCGCGCCCCCCGCAAATTTTACTGGCTCAACGTTCTTGGGCTTCTGCTGCTTGTGCTTGGCGCGAGTTTTCCGTTCCTTTTGGCGCTCGGGCGCTGATGCTTGCCCCGCACACGGGCAGCGCGTATACCCAACTGCACATACGGATTCGATTTTTCCGCAACCCGGAGGTTCCCATGCGGACTTTGTTTTTTCTGTCCCTTCTCATGCTCTGCCTGACGGTCACAGCCCAGGCTGAACCGCGCTCGTTTACGCTTTTCAGTGCCGACCTGCCCCAAGGCTGGGACGGCGAGGAAAAGATGGGCTTCAAATCGGGCAATCCCGATGAATGCATGCTGATTCTGGGCCTTTCCAACGAAAAGAAAGACGACTACGCCGCACTCATCAGCATTTTTGTTCTGCCCAATACGCAAAATGACGACAGCGCTTCCATTGCCAACAAGCTTGCCCCTCTTCAGGCCAACGCTTCCCAGCCCCGCCCGCAGGGGCCGTTCTGGACGTTTAACGGCGAACTGCGCAGCCAGGCCTTTCCCGCCCCCGGCGTGACCAAGGTCAACGCCACGGCAGACAAGGTCCTTATTGCCATTGTTCAGGATCCTGACCAGCGTGGAGCCGAAGCTATTTTTGCCAGCCTCAAGGGCCTCACCCCCGAAACGCGCAAGCTGCTCGGCCAGTAAACAGACTCTGCACATAGTTGACGCGGCTTTTTCTCAACAGGCCGTAATGTAAAACACCGGCTGCCCTGCAAAGGACAGCCGGTGTTTTACATTTATTCAGCTTCAGACGGGGCTATTCGTGCCAGCCCAGAAACATCTTGTAGGCATCGTTGGTGGATTCTTCCACATGAGGATAGCCCATGGCTTCAACTCGCTTGAGAAAATCCTCAAAAGCTTCCTTCTTTTCATCGGGTGCCTCAAATCCCACAAGCACGCGGCCAAAATCCGCGCCGTGATAACGGTACTGGAACAGCGAAATGCTGAAATCCACGCGCATGGCGTCCATAAAGTCCAGCAGCGCGCCGGGGCGTTCGGGGAAGGTGAAGCGCAGCAAACGCTCGTGCAGAATCTGTGGCGCGTTGCCGCCTACCAGATGCCGCACATGCACCTTGGCCAGTTCGTTATCCGTGAGGTCAATGGCCTCAAAGCCCTTGCCGCGCAATTCTTTCAGCACCTGGGGCACATCATCGCGCCCGTTGATCTTGATGCCCACCAGCACCCTGGCCTTTACCGGGTCTGAATACCGGGTGCAGAGTTCCGTGATGTTGCGGCTGCCAAAAGAGGCGCACAACTGCCGGAAGCTGCCCACGGTTTCGGGGATGGTCACTGCCAGCAGGGCTTCACGCTGAGCGCCTATTTCCGCGCGGTCAACCACGTGGCTCAGGCGGTCAAAGTTCATATTTGCGCCGCTCACAATGGCTACCAGGGTGGCATCATGCAGATCCCCCGCCTTGGCATAGGCCCGCAGGCCAGCCAGGGCGAGCGCGCCCGCAGGCTCAGCCACCACGCGGGTGTCTTCAAAAATATCCTTGATGGCACCGCAGATGGCGTCCGTTTCCACGGTGATGATGTCGTCAAGCAGGTCGCGGCACAGAACAAAGGTTTCTTCACCCACCAGCTTGACGGCCACGCCGTCGGCAAACAGACCCACATCGTGCAGTTCCACCCGCTGCCCGGCCATGACGGAACGCCGCATGGCGTCGGAATCCACAGGCTCCACGCCGATGACGCGGATTTCAGGCCGCAGGTTCTTGATGTAGGCGGCAACGCCCGCCGCCATGCCGCCCCCGCCGATGGGGACAAAAACGGCGTGTATATCGCCGGGGTGCTGACGCAGGATTTCCATGCCGATGGTGCCCTGCCCTGCGATGACATCCGGGTCGTCAAAAGGCGGAATGTACACGCAGCCGGTTTCCTGAATCAGGTCAAGCGTATGCTTCCAGGCATCGCTGAAAGACTCCCCGGAAAGCACAACCTGACCACCCAGCCGCTTCACAGCCTCGACCTTGATGGCAGGCGTGGTCACGGGCATGACAATGGTAGCTTCGCACCCCAGCTTGCGCGCGCCAAGGGCAACGCCCTGAGCGTGATTGCCAGCCGAGGCGGTAATAATGCCCCTGCGCAGTTCTTCCTTGGTAAGGTGCGCCATCTTGTTGTAGGCGCCTCTGATCTTGAAGGAAAAAACAGGCTGGAGGTCTTCGCGCTTGAGCAAAATATTATTGCCGGTGCGGCGCGAAAGACTGACCGCCTCGTCCAGGGGGGTTTCTACCGCCACGTCGTACACGCGGCTCAAAAGGATACGGTTCAGGTATTCGCTGTGCTTGTCCATGAAAATGTCCTTGCGGGGCTTCGCGCATGGCCGCCCTTGCGGTCGAAAAACGCATTTTTGTAAGGCCAATCTTTATATACCCGCAAGAAATGCTTCTCAAGTGCTTACTTTTTAAAATTCGCGCTGCTTCTACGGGCTTACATTCTGTTTTTGACGCGTTTTTTCCCCGCCACGGGGCACATCGGCCCAAGCTTGCCCCACTGTTGCGTATCTGTACAGCTACAGGCCATTGCGCTATGCTTGCCGAATGACCGAACTGACTTCCGAATTTTCCCAGTCTGAAACGCATGGCCTGACCGAATACACGCCGCACATTTCAGTGCGCGCAGCAGGTCGCCTGTGGCGGCTCACCCGGGCCGCCGACCTTGAGCAGCTTTGGGACGCCATGACGGCCTCGCCCGATGATTTTGACGATGAACGCCTGCCCTACTGGACGGAGCTCTGGCCTTCAAGCGTCGCCCTGGCAGGCTGGCTTGCGCAGCAACGGCAATGCATCGACGGGCAGCCCTGTCTGGATATCGGCTGCGGCCTGGGCCTCACCGCCATGGTGGGCCAGTGGCTTGGCGCAAAAATGACTGCCATGGACTATGAGGAAGCCGCCCTGCACTTTGCGGCCCGTAACGCCGATATCAACGAAGTGCCGCAGCCGCTGTGGACAGTCATGGACTGGCGGCGGCCCGCCGTGCGGGCGCAGAGCATGCACCGCATCTGGGGCGGCGATATCATGTATGAAAAGCGTTTTGTGGCTCCGGTGCTGCGCTTTCTTGGCCATGCCCTTGCCCCGGATGGCGCGGCATGGGTGGCGGAGCCGGGCCGCACAGTGTACGATGCTTTTCTGCACGCGCTGCAAAACGGCGGCTGGCAAGGCAGACGGGTGTATCACGAAACAGTGGATCCCCTTTACGCCCAGCCCGTGCCCGTTACCGTACACGTTTGGGAAATCAGCCGCCGGGCCTGAGTTCGGGGCGTTCTTCAACCACAGCAATCAGCCCTCACGGGCCATACGGGAAATACCATGGGAAACCTGGCACGCTTCGGCGTTTCTTTGGATGAAGATCTGCTGGAACCTTTTGACCAGCTGTGCAAACGCAAAAGCTATCCCAACCGTTCAGAAGCCATACGCGATCTTATCCGCAAGGCGCTGGTGGAAGAACGCTGGAGCAACGACGCTTCCGGCGCGGGTACGCTCACCCTGGTGTATGACCACCACAAAAACGATCTGGCCCGTCGGCTCATGACTATCCAGCACGATGACCACGATCTTATTGTCACCACACTTCATGTGCATCTGGATCATTACAACTGCCTTGAGGTGCTGGTGCTCAAGGGCGAACCCAAGCGTTTGCGCGCCCTGGCCGACAAACTGATCTCCTGCCGCGGCGTCAAGCACGGCACTTTTACCGCTACTACTACAGGACAGGATCTGGCATAATGGAAGACGTACAGAGCCACGCCCCGCAGGTTGCCCTGAATATTGACCGCGTGGGTGTTCGCGAGCTGAAGCTGCCCCTGCTGGTGCGCGACCGCTGCCAGGGGACGCAACAGACCGTGGCTACCGTAGACCTTGGGGTGGACTTGCCTTCATCCTTCAAAGGTACCCACATGAGCCGCTTTGTTGAGGCTCTGGAACAATGGAACGACGAGATCAGCTATCAGTCCGTGCGGCGGCTGCTGGTCAATATCAAGGAACGGCTTGGCGCGCGGCGGGCCTATGCCCGGTTCTGCTTTCCCTATTTTATTGTCAAAAAGGCCCCTGCCTCGGGCAGCCCGGCCACGGTAGCTTATGAATGCCGCCTCACCGGCGAGCTGGACGACAAGGGCCAGTCGTTCGTTCTTGAAACCGATGTTCCGGTCATGACTGTCTGCCCCTGCTCCAAGGCCATTAGCCGCGAGGGCGCACACAGCCAGCGGGCCATGGTGCGTATGCGTTTGCGCATGCGGGCTTTTTCATGGCTTGAGGATTTCATCGATATTGCCGAACAATCCGGCTCTTCCGCCGTCTACACCCTGCTCAAGCGCGAGGATGAAAAATTCGTCACAGAGAGCGCCTTTGCCCGCCCCACCTTTGTGGAAGACGTGGTGCGCAATGTGGCGCAAAAGCTCACGGCCCACGGGCAGGTGGAGTGGTTCAGCGTTGAGGTGGAGAGCATGGAATCCATCCACAACCACAATGCCTTCGCCCGCATTGAACGCGATCTCTCTGTTCGCTGACATGCCGCGCTGGCGGCGACTACGCAGAAGCCTGGCAGCCGTATTTTCTGAGTATGTGATAATACTCTGAAAACCTGCCCCGACCCTTGCTTGCAAAAAACCGCAATCACCCGCCAAACGGGCCAAAAAAAAGTTTTTGTATTCGGGTAATACTTGTGCTAGTTAAGCCGTAAGGTGTGAATGATGAGTAGCAGTAGCCTACAGATCGGCGCATCAGCCTTGAATGCCTTTTCGTGGGGCACGGCTGTTACAGCGCATAATGTAGCCAACGTCAGCACGGCTGGTTTTGAGCCGCGCCGTGCCGTCTACTCCAGCAATGCCAACGATCAGGGCGTCAGCTTTGAAGCCGCGCTGAAAGACGCGGGAGCAAAAGTCGGCCCCAGCTCGGACTGGAATGCCGCCAACGCCGTTCTTGATGTCACTTCCGGTATTCCCCTGGAAGCATCCGCCCCCAGCGGTACGGATCTTGCGCGGGAATTCACTCAGATGATCTCCACCCAGCACGCCTATGAGGCAAACGCGCAGGTAGTGCGCACCAGTGATACCATGCTGGGTACGCTTTTAGACATCAAGGCTTGACCAACTACAGACAAACGGAGTTATTCCCGTTTTTTTTTGCGTGACCCGCCGTTGCCTTGTGCTGCGGCGCAACCCACACGGAGTGCCGATGGGTAGATGCCTGAAACTGTGTGCGCTGACTCTGGCTTGCGCCATGAGCTTTGGCTGCGCAGTAAAAAACAACCAGCGTGATGACTACAGCACACAAGCGGAACAGCGTTTTCGCCGTTCTTATGAAGCTGCTTTTGACAACAATGAGCAGCAGGGCAGCCAGCAGCTTTTGCGCAAGGCACGGTCTGCCATTGGCACCCCATATGTTCCCGGCGGCATGTCACCGGGTGGATTTGACTGCTCGGGATTTGTCTGCTGGGCATACAAAAGCGTTGGCGTGAGCCTGCCGCGCACCGCCCGTGAACAGTCCGTTGTGGGTAAGCGCATCAATAATGTGGAAGATATGCAGGTTGGCGATATTGTCGCCTTCCGCCACCCCCGCCGGGGCTATCACACCGGCATCTATGTGGGTGACGGCAAGTTCATCCACAGCCCCCACCGCCGCACCACCGTGCGCGTCAATTCTCTGGACGACCCCTATTTCAAAGGCACATTCCTCGGCGCCCGGCGCGTCAAAATGGACGGCACCGAAAATCTCGTGGCCGAAGCCCAGACCCGCCTGAACGACTACGTGGAAGAAAAGGCCGTGCGCGATATCTATCGCAGCCACAAGCCCTCCTCCCGCTCCAGCGTTGCCAGCAACGACGACCATAGAACGAGCGGCAAGGATCGCGGCAAGGAAAAAGACAAAGAGCGCTCCAGGGATAAAAATCCTTCCAAATCGCGCGAGCAGTTTGTGGAAGTGGCCAGTCTGGACAAAAAGCACTCCACCCGCAAAATAGAGGTGGAGAAGGCTGATAAGTCGTCCTCCAGGTCTTCAAACAAGGCATCCGTCAAGGAAGACAAGTCGGACAAAAAGAGCAGCGCCTCCTCGTCCAAATCCGGCTCTTCCAGGGCTGAAGCTGAAAAGTCCGAGCGCAAGAGCGAAGCCCGCAAATCTGACGCTCCCAAGGCTGAAACGCGCAAGACCGAAAACCGCAAGCCGGAAGCCGCCAAGAGCGACAGCAAGTCTGGCTCTTCCAAGGCCAGCGCCTCCAAGGGCGAATCGACCAAGCACGAGTCTGCCAAGTCTGAATCCGGCAAGAAGGACAAGGGCGACGGCAAGGTGGCTTCTTCCAAGTCTGACGATGCCAAAAGCAAAAAAACTCCCGCCAAAAACCGGGATTAGAGTTCATAGGACATAATTGATGCTTCCTAATATTTCTCCTGCAGAAGCCCTCAAAATGATGCAGGACCACAAGGCTCGCCTTGTGGACGTGCGTGAAGCGGACGAACTCGCCGCCTTGCGAGTTCCCGGTGCCGAAGCGGCCCCCCTTTCTGTCATTTCATGGATGGATCTGCGCCCCGCCACCGCTGAACTCCCCATCATATTTACCTGCAATTCCGGCAACCGCACCACCAAGAACAGCGACCTGCTGCAAAAGCTTGCGGCTGGCCCCGCATGGCAGATGGAAGGCGGCGTCAGCGCCTGGGCCAAACAGGGGCTGCCGGTAGAAACGTCCAAACAGACACTGCCCATTTTTCGCCAGATTCAGATTGGCGCTGGCGGGCTGGTGCTGGCTGGTGTGCTCGGCTCTCTGGCGTGCCCCTCGATGCTGTGGCTTTCGGCCTTTGTGGGCGCGGGGCTTGTGTTTGCAGGCGTGACAGGCTTTTGCGGTCTGGGCATACTGCTTTCGGCCATGCCCTGGAACAAAAAATAGTTTTATGCACGCCGCGTCTGTTATTCGCGGCAGGCTGGCTCCCAGCCCTACCGGCTATATCCACCTTGGCAACGCCTGGGCCTTTTTGCTTGCATGGCTTGCCGCCCGGGCCAGCTCTGGCGAGGTGGTGCTGCGCATTGAAGATATTGATCCGCAGCGCTCACGCCCCGAATACACCGCAGCCCTCATTGAAGACCTGACCTGGCTTGGCCTGGATTGGGATTATGGCCCGGACAAGCCGGAACCTGCTGGCGGGTGCATGGGGCCGTTTGAGCAAAGCCACCGGGCACAGCACTATGCAGCGGCCATTGCGCAGCTTGGAAGTGCTGGCCTGACCTATCCCTGTTTTTGCACGCGCAAGGAATTGCGCAACATGGCAGGTGCGCCGCATGTTGATGATGCTGGAGCGCCCTACCCTGGCACATGCCGCAGCCTGAATCAGGCGCAGCGGCAAGCCTTGCTGGAGTCAGGCCGCCGCCCCTGCCTGCGTTTGCGCTGCCCGGACGGGCCTGTGAATTTCACCGATATTGTATTTGGGCCGCAATCATTCACGCTGGCAGACTGCGGAGGCGACTTTGCCCTGCGCCGCTCTGACGGCGTTGTGGCCTATCAGCTTGCCGTGGCCGTGGACGATGCGCTCATGGGCATAAATCAGGTGGTGCGCGGGCGCGACATCCTCATTTCAACGCCGAGGCAGATTGCTCTTCTCAAGCTCCTGGGCTATGGTGCTCCCGCTTATGCGCATGTGCCGCTGCTTCTGGATGACGAGGGTGAGCGCCTTGCCAAAAGGCACCAGAGCCTCGCGCTGCGTAACCTGCGGCAAATGGGCGTAGGCCCGCGCAGAATAACCGGATTGCTCGGCGCACTTGCCGGATGCAATCCCGGCGGCAATGCCGCCAGCCCTGCGGAACTGATACCGTATTTTTCGCTTTCGCGCCTTGATGGCGATGATATCCGCCTTGGGCGCGAGCTGCTACGCGCTCTTGTGGCCTGACGGCCATTTGAATACAAACACCGCTCATGTAATGACAGAGGATGTTTATGACCATGCAGAACCTGGATCAGACCTTTTTGGACAAGATTTTTCCCGCTGGCCGTGCAGATGAATTTTTTGACGCGCTCTTTGGCGGCGCAGAAGAAGGCGCTTACGACATCGGCCTTGTTTGCCGCAGTGTTGAGCCGCAAAAGGCCAAGCTGGCCTTTGAACTGCGCCAGCGTCCCGGCAAGTGCCTTGCCTGTAACCTGACCTATGGGCTGCCCCAGGTTTTTCAGCGGCACCCCATCCTGAATGTGGCTGGCGTTGCGCGCGATGTTGCCTCCCACCTTGGCTGGCCTGCGGAATCCACCAAGTGGAAGCTGGGCCACACGGAAGAAGTGAACCGCGAGCTGCACGTTATCCCCCTCGTGGTGGAATGCGCGTAAGCCGATCAGGCCTATCCGCTTGACAACGGCCCTGTTTTTTGGCACTTCATGTCGGTTGCCAGCTTAGCTCAGTTGGTAGAGCAGCTGATTCGTAATCAGCAGGTCAAGAGTTCAAGTCTCTTAGCTGGCTCCACAGAATTTAGCCCTCACGGTGAAAACCGCGAGGGCTTTTTTGTTGGGGTAACACCACGATGTTAAAAGCGGCCCTACATCAAATACGAGGACGCATCCTCTTGCTGGGGGCTTTTCCTGAGCACGACCGGTTCAAAACTGCCCTGCCCAAGCTCTATAATACGGGTTGAGGGGCCAGGATGACTAAGATAACCTCTCTGACATGCTGGCGTTCATCGCAGTGTAACGCGCCCCTTACATTTGCTCCAAGTGCCGTTTAGTTTTGAACAAAATCGTGGACGCACCCAAGTGCCAAATATGACACAAGGGTGCGTTTGATTTATGTCGTAAGGCCGGGATTAATTCCAGTTACTTTTTGAACTCCGGAACTGGATAGCCTTCTGCGATTAGGATGCAGGCGGCGATGGCAAATGATTGTTGCGGCGTGATGCCATTGCCAAGAGCCTTAAGGCGTGGAATCCATGACTTAGCTGTCTCGGTATCTATCCGGCCAAGCTGGTGCGGTCGGCGAGGCTCGGCCCATAAGGCATCGTCCAGCCTGCTGGCACCCCCATCATCCACTCGATGAACGATGGGTCGGCCATACCCCGCAAGCGCGGAGGCCTTGTCCGCCCGGTCAAACCTAATACCCAGCCAACCAAAAAGGCCCGCATATTGCTCGTGGTCTGCCACGATTCGTTCGAGCGGAGCAAGGAGCCTATCGTCTGCGTCAGACCTATAACCGTGGGGGTAGGCAACAATGAATACCCTTTCCCGATGGTGCGGGGCACCAAGGGCCGCTGCGGGGAGCACTTCCCATTCCGCATCATACCCGATCGAGGCCATATCTTTGAGGACGCCCTCAATGCCGAGGGAGAGCAGGCCAGACACGTTTTCTGCGATGATGTAGCGAGGCCGCACTTCTGCGATGATCCTTTTGTATTCATTCCAAAGTCCACTCCGTGATGTTGAGGTTATGCCTACACGTTTTCCCCCTACCGACACATCCTGACAGGGGAACCCGCCGCAGAGTATGTCTACCTGAGGCAATGCCTGTCCTGACAAATTGCGAATATCGGCAAAAATGGGGATGTCTGGCCAGTGTCTGCGCAGGACAGATTGGCAGAAAGCATCTACCTCGCAAAAATACTGATGCTGAAATCCAGCCCAATGAAGGCCCAGATCACATAACCCAGCCCCACTAAACAAACTCCCTACTGTGAGCATCCTGTCTCCGAATGGCCATCATGTGGCTCGGAGCTGGGGCGCGTGGCCCGCAGTACAAAAAACGTCCCGCAGCGCGGGCACTTAAACTCCATCTCCAACGCTTGCCCTCTGGCCAGAAGCCTTCGGCAATGTGGGCAGCGAATGTCATCAAGAATCTGTTGCATTATATATTGAGGGTTGCGCCCTAAGCCGTAAACACCTACCCTGTGCCGTCTCGCAGAGACACAGACAGGCGGAAACTCTGCATGAGGCCGGAATCCTCATGTGGGGCCGTGGTGCGGCACACCCGGCGCCGCGCCGGTGGGGGCGTTAACGCGCCCCCGCCACTGTCAATCGTTACCTCCCTAAAATCGCCTGGGCACAGCGAAGATCCAAGTAATCAGCCCATGCTTGCAGCATCTTGCGCCGTTCCGTCAGCAGGTCGGAACGTTGATATGCCGCCCGCACCTGGTTTTTATCGACGTGTGCCAATTGCCGCTCAATAACTTCACTTGCCCAGCCCTGCTCTGATAATGTCGTTGCGGCCATTGCTCGGAATCCGTGGGCTGTCATGATGTCCGAGCCGTATCCCATACGTCGTAATGCTAGGTTAAGAACATGACCTGTCTCGTTTCGTGTCTTGTCCCAGCGCGACGGAAACAGCCAAGGTGTTTTACCAGTTATCGGTTGCAATTCCCGCAAAACGTCTAGCGCTTGACGCGATAGTGGCACATTGTGCGGCCGTTTCATTTTCATCTTGTTCGCAGGGATACGCCATGTTGCCGTATCCCACTCGATTTCAGTCCACGCGGCGGCAGCCAGTTCACCCGGTCGGACGAATAGCAACGCAGCCAGCTTAAGGGAACATCGGCGCTGGCAGTTGCGGTAACGCTCTATGCTGGCCATAAGCTGACCTATCTGGCGAGGTTCGGTGATAGCCGCGCGGGGTTTGCATTTGTGAGGGGTCAGCGCCCAACCAAGGTCGCGGGCCGGGTCACGACTGACAATCCCGCAAGCGATGCCGTATCGCATGATTTGAGAGATATGACTTTTAACCTTGCGAGCGACCACCAAAGTGCCGCGCTGCTCGATACGTCTCAGTATCGTCAGGATATTAGGCGCGGTGATCTTGCCCAACGGCTTATCCCCAAGCCGAGGCATAACCTCACGTTCTAGCCGCCGCCATGACTCCTCCGCATAATCAACTGCCCCCTGAAGCATGTACCTCTCCCACCAATCGCGTGCCACGGTCCGAAATAAAACCACTTGTGCCATCGTTCCTCCTAGAATTTAGGAGGCTTATCGGCAGATATACCAATCTCCCGGCGTGGGAGGGACGCATATTGATATGATCCGCAACATCCCGGGGTCTATGTCCGTCACAGTTTCGGCGGGCGTCTGGCCAAATAATGTTGCCGGGGCATTCTATCTCGCAAAGCCAGGCGGCCTGGGTGCCGTTGGGTCTGCGTCAACCTCAAATACTGCGTTCTACTTTGACCCGTCGCGCGTTGTCCCTGTGGGCGCAGCAAACAAGCCGAGGGGATGGGGCGCACTTGCTTGCGCCTACCTTGGCACTCCGGCGCTATAATGCAGGCTGCCCCAAATAGCAGCAGGCCAACGCGCCCCAGGCGCGGGGCTTGTTTGCTGCGCCCACGGGAACTTTGCGCGATGGGTCTATGCTTAAATCACCACCATCATACGAGGCTGATCCGTCGCGCGGGAACGGTCGCGCGGATCGGATGTTGCTCATATACAGCGCACCTGTTGCTGTTGTGATGCCTGTTGCCGCGTATATACGGTCTGACAACGCGAGAGAGCTTGCAAAATTGCGGATCATATCAATATGCGTCCCTCCCACGCCGGGAGGTGGCCCGGCAACACATTGTCGGGCCTGAAATCCTCAAATCTCTATGCAATTGTCAAAAAATCCGGTTAGACAGTAACGATGTCAAAAAAACCTGTCAGCGGCTGGCCGAGCCGCTCCGTCATGTCCGGGCAAATGGCCTCAATCTGCTTAACGATCTTTCGGGCGGCGGACCGATCTATATAGTTGTTGCACCCATCAATTTTGATCCAGGGCCGGTTGCGATAACAGCGCGTGGCCAGCACTAAGCCGCCTGTATCCGCAGTCAGTCCACGGCACGGGCCGGGCAGATATGTGCGCGGATGCAGCAACGCCGACAGACCGTGATCGTTGACAGCCTGACCGATGTGGTTGCCCAGGTCTTTGATGGCCGTGAGAATATCAAGGCCCCAGGGCCAGATCTCGCCCTGCGTAAAAAGGCTGTCTTCCGCCATAATCCGTGCGCCACGGTGTGCCCAACCACCAAAAGCCCGCACGTTATAAGTTTGACCAAAATCATGTACCCAGCAGCGGCGCATGATGACCGTTGTACCGTCCTGGGCTTCAGGGCAGCGGCGACCTGCGCCGATGATGACGCAATCCTCCAGCAGCCATTGCGCATAGCTCACATCATTGCCAGGGTGGTCTCCGTTACCGGCCAAAACGGCTTTGATGCCGCCCAGGATGACCACGCCGGATAGCCGGACAACGGCCCCGTCAACACCGCTCAAAACCTCGTCCTGATCGGCCTTGGGGTAACGCCGGAAATCGTACACACGCTGACGCACATCTGTGAGCTGTTGGCTGCTGCCGTACACGGTCAAGCCATCGTCCTTGGGCTTTATTGGCCCGGTGCAGACGCCGCCGGTGATTTGGTTAATAATGCTCATGGCGTCATACTGCGTAACTAACGGCAATGGCCTGCACGGTTTCAGCCGTCTCGGCGGCGTCTACAGCGGCTAGCAGGGCATCACGCTGGGCAGCCAGTGCGTTACGCACATACTCAAGACCCTCGGGGTCGGACACCGCCAACAGACCGGCTTCCACTGCCACATTTGATGGCGTGGGGTCAGACATGGCGATGGCCCCGGCCAAAGCCGTTTCATGCGCTGCGACAATGCTTGCGGCCTTGGCTGCTTGCGCATCAGACAATGACGGCGGTGGTGGCGTATCGCTCCAACCTTTCGGCAGAGGCCCATATTCTTTAATTTCGTACGGCTGGCCGTTGACATATCCGCTCTTGCCTTTGTGATCTTCAACCTGCTCCCATTTTTTCCCCGTCCAGCGCGGGATTTTCCCCTCAACGATTGTGGGGGCCGTACGCGTGGAGTTGTTAGGAAGCAGGCCGTAATCCTCAGTCTCTCCTGCGAAATAGCCGTCTGCCGTATATTGGTAACATTTAGCCATTCTTAAAAACTCCTTTATATCAGGGGATCACCAGTACATTCGCACCAAAGTCGGCGCGCGCGTGTCCAAGCGCCCAACAGTTGTCGCACACTGGATTTCTCTGCTACTGCCTTCTCGAATTCGTCAGCCCGCTGGCGGAGAGCTTCAGCTCGAGGGTGCCCTTCGTTCGCCAAAGCGCGCATCTTGTCAAAAAGAGCAGGCTCATTATGTTTCATTATTTTTCCTTTTTGACCTGCTCTCGGCGTGGGAGGTGTGCACGGGGACCAAGCACGGCGAGTCGTGGGGCGTGCCAAAGCAATTTGGGGATCAAATCTAGAGCCAATCTCCGGGGCATTCCGACGAGAGGCATCAACAGCATTCTCAGCGGGCGGCTCCGGGGTCGGATATTCCGACTTGATCCTTGATACGGCGCTCGTGGGGCCAACGGGTGCCGCCCATGCCCCTCGGCGTTGGGGAGCATTAGCATGCGCGTATTTGGGTCAGCCCGCATAGCTATGCCGCTGGCGTGCCGAGATAGGCACAAGCCAACGCACCCCACGCGCGGGGCTGGTTTTTTGCGGCGGTGGCGTAGACGTTGGCAACATCAAACCAAAGCTTGAAAAAGTCCGGGTTGTCCTGATACCTGACTTGCCACCCAATAAGACCGTTATTTTTAAAAATGCCCGACGGGGAGCCGCCATCGCCCCTGAATGCTCCAGCCGCCGATCCTCTCAAGCTGGCGGGCAATGCGTCCCCGTGCACACCTCCCACGCCGAGAGCGTCATATCCTGAGGCCTCGGCGTACATCCCGCGCAGGTCAGGCATGCGGAGGGTTCCATTTCCCAGATCCTGGACATAAAAAGGCGCGCCGCCGATTCCGTTCCAGCCAACGGTTGTTCCATCTGCCAGTGTAGCCCAGATAGCCTTGGTCATCGACTGCCATTCGGCTTCTGTCTTCAGGAGCAACTGACCCTGAGTTGTTTTTAAGTATTCCCAAATAGGATACTCAGTGATGTTTTTGCCCTGATAAGCTCCGCTAATCAGGCCACCCTGAGCGACGGCAAAGCCAGGCTTCAGAGTGGGGTGGCGAAAATAGTAAAATTCTCCCAAGTCATACTTGTCAGCCTGTACAACATAGATCTTTCCGGTGGTGTCGATCTTGATAGTCACGCCGTCAGGGTGACACAAGCCGTTGAGATCCTCTGTGGCAATGCCGGGCAGCCGGGATTCCAGCAATCCCATAATAACAGACACAAGCGCCGCCTCAACTTTATCCAGGTCGCCATCGTCTTTAACGCCAGCCGCATAGCGACGGGCCAAAAATTGCGCCAAGCCAGCGGACATGTGTGAGACCTGCCGCGCCTGTTTGTTGGCCAGCTCTTGCCGTGCAATGCCGGGCTGATGGCCGATGGTGCGCTGCACGTCAGCGGCGTAGTCCGCCTGCTCGAGCAGATCGCGGCCATCAACGCCTTGAGCGCAAAACGGCAAAATATCGTTGATAACATCGCCAGCTTCAACGGTTACGCCAGTGTCTTTAGTAGTGGGCATAATGTCCTCCGTGTCCCCGGTGTAACCGGGGAAAGCTCATATCAGCCACCCCGATATAGTTCGGGGCTAATTAGTTGGCCGAAGCACGGTGGGCCAACGGCCTGCACCCCATCCGCCCAGGCCGTCTGCCTGGCATCCCCAGGCCATCAGCGGGCCGCCATCCTGCGTAACGGCATACCAGCTCACGCACACACCCTCAGGCTTGAGAGGTATGTAATTGCCCATGAGCAAAGCCTGGGTAACGGCATCTGGTCGCATGCCCGCTATGCCCACAACCATGCTCATGTCCTGGTTGTCCTGAATCATGATGATGCTGCCGGTATCTGCAAACGCGGATTCCCACACATCGTAGGCTCCGGGTATGGAGCCATCCCAGGCGTTGGCGGCAATGCGGGCTTTAACAAGACGCCGAAACACATCATCGGGCAAACTGGTGAGGCCGGTCTCCGGGTCATATGGGCCTTTCCATACCCCCTCCGACCAGCCAACACCCTCAACGCCCCAGGCGAAGTAGACACCGGATAACGGCACCCGCAGCACGCGGGTAATGCCCACCCACAGGCCCACAGCGTCAAGCTGCACGCCAACGGCTGTGTCCACGTCAAAGGCGGCGGGCAATGATGCCAGTAGCGCCTGGGCGTCAACCAGCGGTTGCGTCAGCACCGCCACCAGAGCTGTAAATCGCGGCTGCTGGTGCTGGCTGGTTATAAGGCTGGGGTAGACGTTATCAGACATTACTCAACCCCCGGCAGGCTGATGTCATCAACCACGCAGGTAGCGGCGGCGTTGAAAGCTATGGCAATATTGCCCGCCTGCCACTCAGCTTCGTCATCCGGCGCATCTCCGGTGCAGTACTCAATGCCTAGCACGTCAAACGTCCTCGCCCCGGAAGCATCCGCCGCATTGATAGGCGTGAGCAGGCGGCTGGCAAGCACATTATCGCCAATGGCCAGGGCGCTGATGTAGGCCGCAAGGTTGGCTTTTATGGCTGTGCCGGTGGTGGACAAATACCCAGACAATGGGGAGAGAGTAACGCGCAGGCGCACGCGCACAGCCGTAGGGCGGTAAAACCGAATGACATTGGGCAGGCCCTTGGCATCACGCGTCATAACTTTCACATTGCCCATGGTGTAGCAGCCCGGCGTTTTTTTGAGCGCTATGGCCTCGGCTATAGCAGAGTTGTCGCCTCCCTCCACAACCATGCAGATGCTGTGCGGAGGCAGGCCATTAGCGTCAGCGGTAGAGGTGTCGTTTTCGTAGCCGCGCCATCGGCTGACGCCCTCAAGGTTTGCCACGGCCCCCAGCGTGCCCTCAAACACTGTGCGGCTGGGCAGTGCCGTGGATACCGCCTGGCGGGTGCGCAGTGTTGCGTCTGTCTCAACTGCCGCACCAGGTGTGGCAGCCAAGGGATTGTTGACGCTCTGCCAGCCACGGCATGGCGTGGCAATTTTATTGACCTCGCCAGCTGCGGCGCGCACATCGCCGATATCCTGGGCAGTGGCTGTAACGCTTATCTCGCCAGACGTGGGGATGGTGACGGTTGCGGGCAGATCCCATTTTTGCCCGGCCGTATCCTCCACAATGCCCCCATTGATGATGGTGCCCGCAGTACCCACGCAAACCACAACTACAGTGCTATAGCTGGCTGGCTGCCTACGTATGCCGTTAATGACAACCATACGCGAGAGGCCAGCGCCCTGAGCAGTATGAGGACTAAACGCATTGTAAACGCTGGCGGCCAGGCTGTACGTGTCCTGCTGGGCCAAGGCAAAAATCGCTACCAGCTGGCCCTCCTGACTGTCCGGCTCCAGATACAGATCGTCGCCAAAAATGGCTTTGACCTTGGCTTGCAGCGTGGTCAGCGTGGTGGCGTAGTCCGGCAGGTGCATGCCGTCGCGGTCGATATATGCGCCGTCAGCCATAGCGTATCCTTATAGTGTGGTGTTTACGGTTGTGCTGCCGTAAACGGTGTTAAGCTCAACAGAGACGGTCAATTTACGTGTCTCAGGATCAAATGTGCTTTCGTAACTCACAAGCTCACTCACGCCCTCAGTCTGCAATATGCGCCTGCGCAACAGCGGATCGTAAGTGTCCTTGGTGTGCTTGCCCCACACGTGGGTAACGTAAGGCGTGCCTTCGCCTAGATCCAAAAACCATTCACCTGCGAGCAGGGCCAAACGGGTTTTGACGGCCTGGGCCACACACTCCGGCGTATCCACATGATAATCTGCCGAACCGTGGCCAAGCTGATAATCATTTTTGACGTCCAGCTTGCGATACTTCATGATTTTGGACCGCTGGTGTTCCCGCCATGCGGGCACTCATGGTAATGCGTATTGAAATCAACATGACCAGATGTTAATTCGTCGACTGTCATCCTACCCGATACCGCCGCCTGCGTTGCACCACCGTCTTTGGCCGCAAAGTTGATGCCTGCTCCCGAAAATTTAATAACTCCGTCACTGCCAATGTGGCAGCCAGCTTGCGGATTTTTTGCCTCAATCGTATAATCTGGCTTCATGGTCAGGGTGGCCTTGCCATCATCTGTCCTCAACTGGACGTTATCTGTGTCCACTGGGGGGTCTAGTTTTGTTGCCTGCGACCTGGGACCAATGATGGCCATGCCATCCGAGAGATCGTGCATGCGCCCGCTGGGCGGTGGCGTGGATTCCCCGCCTTGCCACCAACCGTCTATGCAGCGACTGGCAAACACCACCAGTGCCTCGTCACCGAGCTTAATCGGGTACGTCAGGCTGAATCCCCCCCCGCATGGGAACACCACGGGCACGTCCACTAAAAGAGGCATCTGCACATTACTACTCTTGCCGCGCTCATCCCGCACGCTGCCCTGCACGGCGGGCTGAACGCTCACGGTCATGGCCACGGGGTCAAAGCCCGCCACAATGCCAGGCAAGGCCGTCCACATCTGGGCTTGATGACCTTCCAGCGCCAGGCGCTGGCTTTCTATGGGGTCATTTTGACGTTCGCTTCTATCCATTTTTTACCTCGCCATATCCAGCGGAAGGCGCATGGTGTCGTCAATGCCTATGCACAGCATGTCCGCGTACCAATCGTTGCCGCGAGTATCTCCGCTAAACTCGACTTTTAAAATCCTGTAAACGCCGTCGTCATCCAAGCGCGGTGCGGTCTGCCCAGCGGCCATCTTAAGAGGGCTTTGCATGCGCTTGACGCTCTTGTTGTCCAGCTTGATGCGCCCGCCAATGCGCAGATTGGGCAGCAGCAGCGAGCGCACGGTTATGCCTTCCTGCGTCTGCTCCGGCGTGCCGATCAGGCCCGTCTCGTGGGTCAGCAGCACGGCCTGCCCCGGCAAATAGCCCTTGCGCGGCACCATCTGCACCTTGCCGTCCTGTATGCTCCAGTCCGTGCCGGTGTTTTGCGCCTCATCTCTCATGTATTGTCTGGCCATGCCGTACATGACCACGCCGCGCGGTAGTGCCTGCCCGCCGAGGTCGGGGGTATATCCCGCCTCTGTCCCCTTGGCGGCCATGCTGCCCTGGCACACTCGCACCCGGTCCGCAGGCATGCTGCCCGCCGCCAACGTGGTGGCGACCGTGGCAAAGTTGTAGGCACGGTCACCATCGGCCGCTAATATGGCCAGCACGGTGTCAACGCCGTTCTCCCTCCACGTGCGCACCTGGCGAATGTTGCCCCGGAAGATCAACCCGGAATTGCCCACATACCCGGCGGACAAAAGCACCTGCGTAAATTCGCGTTGTATCTTGCTGGCCGTGGCCTCTGACAGGTTATAAACGTTTATTTCCGCGCTATTTGGCGTTTCCATGTCGCCTTTCTTGGTCTTGAACGTGATGCGCAGTTCGGACAGATCCAGCCCGCTGCCGGAGTTTCCTCCCACAACCAGCGAACAGGCCCGCAACCAGCATCGCCCCTCTTCAGCTTTATTTTTAGCGCTCATGCGTCCTCCGTTTCAAAAATCAGCAGCACGGTGTCGCCCAAGTTATCCAGTGTGGGCGGCATATCGCCGGAGATGTACAATGAGCCGCCAAGCTCAAGGTAGGCATAGGGGGCCAGCAGGTCACAGCCAGCGATCAAAGGGATGCCGCAAATCAAGGGAATGGTGTCGTCAGGCTGATCAAGAATATCCAGCATCCAACCGCCGGAAACATCCGCTGCCGGGCTTTCTGCCCAACGCAGCACCAGGCGCAGGGAGCGCCCGGCCAGACTGATACCAAAGGCTTGAGGTTCGGGGGTAAGGGGTATTTCGTACAGTGCCATGAGGGCACTGTACTGAATGGATACGATGAGCGGCCACCCCGAACAAGTTCGGGGTGGCCGCAGTTGATTACGACTTATTGAACAACGACCGCCATTGTCAGATCATTTTGCCGCGCCGCCTGGGCGGGTATAACCGCCGCTGCCCGCGCTAGCGTTAAGTATGCTGTTGGGCTGCTTTTGCCCTTTATCACTCACACCGCCAGTCTTGGCAGCGTGCTTGTGCCTGCTGCGCGGCGGCACGCTGGCCGCTTGCGTGCGCACGATAATGACCTCCCTGCAATTGGCGGTCACCAGCAGGGCCTTTTCCGTATTTTTGTCCGTGGTACAGGTCACGCCCTCGACAAGCATATTGTCGTACAAGCGCTTGCCCGTAACAATGCTGATCGGCTCGCGCTTGCGCATCAGGTCCAGCAGCTTGTCGTACATCTCCCGCGCCTTGCCGTCTCCGGCCGCGTCCGATACGCCCGCGCGTATGGTAACAGTGGCTGGCATAACATAGGCGTGGTCGTTGATCTTTGCGCCTTGCTCCACAGGGTGCTCGGTGATCGTCAGCTTATCTTCGTGCTGCTCCTCCACGACCACCGCAAATTGCAAGCCGCCCAGGTTGCGCCCGGTAATGACAGTGCCATTAGTGCTCATCGGGTTGCCCCCTGCATGTGCCGCGCCATATCGGCAGCGGCCCTGTCCTGGTTGCCCGCCACCAGTCCCGCAACCTGCTCAGGGCTTTGCGCGCCATTAAGGGTAATTTCCGTTTTTGATTCTACTTTAACCTCGCGGGATGTATGGCTGGCTGCCATAGCTGGTATGGGCTGCGGTTTCAGCGCCGGTCCGTCTGGCGGCGGGGTTACATTGGCGTTTACGGCCAGTCCCATTTTTTCCTTCACAAAGTCGGGCAACCAATCCGTCATGCCGGAAAGTTTTTCCTTTAACCAATCCAAAGCAGGCGCGAAAAAGTTCTTTATTGCAGCAGCGGCTTTTTCTGCCCAGGCTGCGAAGTCTGGAAATTTCTCACGAATGAGGTCCCAGTTTTCCCAGATCATGGCGGCGGCTGTTATGATCAACCCCAAGGGGTTTGCCTTAACCAGACCAAACAAAACACGGAAGGCCATACCCACACCGCCGACAGCGCCCTTGAGGAGCATCATCACAGCCTTTAGCCCCATGGCTATGGCTATGCCTTGAGCAAATCCGGTAATGAGCTTTTCATGCTCGCGAAAAAAATTGGTCACGTTGTCAATGGCGCTGCTGATTGCGGTACGCACACCCTCAATGCTTTTTTCCCACGGCCCCCAATCAAAGTAACTACGCCCGCCCTCCATGTATGTTTGGTAATCGTCAATCAAACCCACGATTGCGGCCAGACCGGCCACAATCATGCCCAACGGCGTGGCCAGAAAACCGGCATTCAAAAATTTCCATGCGGCAGCAAACAGTACAAGACCCTGGATAATCTTTTTTTGTCCGCCATCCAGCTTATCGTACCAGCCGACCAGGGCAGATGCCCATATTACCATGCGGCGCACAAAGGCTCCAATAGCACCAGCAACGCGAAAGACAACGCCAATCACGGTCTCGAAAATAGCCTTGATCTTGCCGAAGTTTTCCATGATTACGCGGCGCAGGTTTTCCACATCGCCACGCAGCTGGCCCAAGAATACACCACCCACAGCTTTGACCAGCAGACCGCTCATGGTGTGCAGCTTGTTCAGCTCGGCCAGAAAGCCCTTGCTGTCTTCCGCAGCCTTGGCGGCATCGCGACCGGCCACGTCGTACATGGCCGCAAATTCGTTTTTGAGGCCGCTAACGTCCCGCGTCAGCATCGGTACCAAGGTGGGGTCAATGCCCATTTGCTTGGCGTACAGTTTGGCGGCCTGGTCGCTCATGCCGCGCATGTTGTTGCCCACGCGCTCCAGGAGCACACTTGTGTCTTTAATGTAGGGGTACTTTTCCTTCAGCCCGCCCAAGGCTGCGGCCACGGCCTCGGAGCTGCTGCCGGTCTGCTCGGCAACATAGCCCAGTTCTTCCAGCTTTTTGATGGGCACACCCAGGCTGTCCGCCTGCTTGGCCAGTGCAACCTCGCCCTGGGCAATACGCATGATGCCCGCAAAGGCTGCACCAGCTGCAAGCGTGATACCAGCCGCAAAGCCTGTAACCTTGGCCAGAGCGCCCTTAAGGCTGGCTTCGTCAGCCTGAAAGCCCACAGAGGCCAAAAATTCGGCGATGGTTACGGCCATCAGGCATCCTTGTTCTTGAGCGCCGCCAGGTAACGGCGTTCGTTTTCGTCCTGCACATTGCAGGCGTCATTCATTAAGGCGATGTCCGCCAAGTCAAGGGTACAATCTTTGAGGCTTTCGTACCGGCACATGCCACGCAGCACGGGCCTCAACAGCCAGTCCTCGCCGCCCGGCAGGCATACCCAGTCAACGTCTACGTCGTCTTCGGTTCCTGTCCCGGCCCTTGCAACGCCGGGAGTGCGCGAAAAAAAGTGGTCAGGTTATCCTTGAGCACGTGGGCCGTCAGGGACAACATGGTGAGCAGATCCATTTCCGGGTACATGAGCTGCCCCTTGCTGCGCACGGGTGCCCAGCCGCCGCCAGCCTGGCGCATATCCACCACGTCCAGAGCGGCATTGCACACATATTCCAGGCTTTCGTCCGGCAGCTCGCCGATGGTCGCGCCCAAAGAGCCAAGGACTTCAGCCAGCTTGGCATCCTTACCGTCGCCCAGCTTGGCATCGTCAAGCGCCAACTGTAGCGTGCCCAGTACGCCCTGCAACTTGCCAAGCACCGGGGCGGCGCGCTTAAGCACGTACATCTGCGCAAAGGCGTTGAGTTTGCCGATTTTGTAAACAGTGCCCTGGATTTCAACTTCATTCATGGCTTACTCCTAAGAGATTTCCGGCGTGCCGCTGCCGTCCTGGATATTGATTTTGCCTGAGTGGAACGTCCATTGCCGCGTTCCACCTTCTTTGGCAAAGGGCTTTTCCGGCTGTTTGGCGAAAGCCACCTCCTGGCAAGTCGCGGTGTCGCCGCGTGCCACATCGCGCACGGTTATGGTGTTACGGCCCCAGTTGGCGCTGCTCTGACGTTGATAATTATACATTTCCTGCAACTGTCTGTTTACGGGGCTGGTGCGCAGCAGATTAACCGTAACAGTGCCGCTGGAGTCTGCCAGCAAGCTATGCATGACGGAACCGTCTGCCCCCACGGTCATAGTGTTTTGATCGCCGGTGGGGACGATGGTCAGGCCCTCCTGGGCGATGCCCGCCCGGTCACCCGAAAGCGGGAAGTTCCCGCCAGGGCCACTGATAGCCGCATGAACATCAAGAAAAGAATATGCGAATCCCATGTTCTTACCTGTTTACGTTTATGGCCACATCCACAGAGTGGATAGCTCCGGCCAGTTTTATGGCACACTGGATAGGCGGAGCCACGCGCTTTTCGCGCTCGCTCTGCGCTTGCAGTTCGATGGGTTCTGAATAGACGTAATAGCCCTTGGGTAGATAGTCGCCGCGCTCCAGTTGGCCGAAGCCGTCGCCGTTCCAGGTGCCGGGGGCAACCAGGGCATTGTTTACGGCCTGATCCAGCACGTTTTCGATGCAGGTGATAAGCTGATGCACGCCGCTGTTGGTCTGCGGGATCTTGGTCTTGCTCTGATACAGCAGGTTCCACAACTCGGTTTGCACTGCGTTTTGCAGCCAGTCCGTGCCGTGGATCTCGTCAAACCAGGCATCGCCGCTCATGACGCCCTCCTGAAGGATTGCCGTATCGTTGTTGTAGGCGGCAAACACGTTGCAGCGTTTGGCGGCCAGAGTATTGGCCTGGGTTTCCGTCAGACCTTCGGCTTCCACGCTTGGGAGCTGTTTGAATTTGAGCGTGATAGTACTGCGGTTGGCCGAAAAATTGACTGTAAACGCCCGGCCTATGGCGCTGATGGAGGCATATTTGTTGGTACTGTACGCCGGAAACAAACGTGACAGTTTAAGTGCCTTGCCCCGGCTGGCCAGATCATCCGTGTAGGCGGCATCAAGCACGCGGGTGTCCGTGATAGTGGCCGCGTAAATACGGCTCTTGCTAGCCGCTTGGATGTACTGGGCCACGATCAGATGATCATCGACAGTCAGGCTGGCGTCGGCAATGGCCAGACCGTACCAATCGCCCCGGTCAGCCAGCTCAACAACACATTGCTTGATGGTTTCTTCCGTCTGGCCATCCAGAGGAGCAAGGGCCGTAGCTTCGGTCAGTTTAAGTTTTGCCGCCAGGGCAGTGCCCCCGGCAGTGGCGTCCGTGCAATATGTGAGCGTCGCATCCGGCCCTGTGGCCTTGGTCGTGAGCGTAAAACGCTCGCCGTCCCAGGCGCAGGCCACGCCATTGGCGGCAACCTTGGCACTGATGGCCGATGCCACGGCATTGAGATTGGTGACGGCCCGGAAGTCCAGGCCAGACACCTCATGCGTGGCCCCAGCCACATGCACAGTCAGGCTGCCGTCACTGACGCCTGTCCACTGCGCAAGCGCCGCCTCTTCGGCGGTCAAGATGCCGCCGCGCAGCATGGCGCTGGTGGGCTGCTTGAGCCAGCGACCGATCTGCAAAATTGCGGGGCGCGGCGATTGGCTAAAGAACAGTTCCGCCGCCAGATATTCCGGTGCTTCCACTCCAAAATCTGCCGCAACGCCGTCAATGCCTGTATAACTGCGGATGCGCTCACTGGCCGAAATAACGTCGGAGCTGCCCACAATCAGCAGCACGCCAAAGTTGCGGCGGCTGGCGGCCAGGGCCTGCAAATTAATGGTGACGTTGACCACGCGGTCAACGGCGAGTGCCTTTGTTGCCATAAATTCCTCCTATCGTGACCGGCCACACAGGCCGCAAGCCTTGGCGCTGTCGATATCTCTGATGTCCGTAAGACCCTCATTCGTATTCTGTTGAGGGCCGCGCGTGAGGGTTATTGTGATGTCCTGGCGGCGTATCCAGCGCAGGGCGACCAGATCGGGCGCGGGCACAATGTCCCCTGCCTCCACAAATGCCAGGTTAGCCAGGTCTCGCAGCATGGCCCGGTTTTGCTCCACATACAGACCATCCCGTAGCGCTCTGGCCAATGACCTGGCCTGCGGCCCGTAAAAGCTGCACATAACGACCAGGCGCTCGTGTATTTCCACATGTGTGGCACCGCCCTGATGCCATGCTGTGCCACCGGGTGCGCCCTCATTGATAACGCCAAACGCGCACCAGTGTTGGTCAGGGCCTGGTGTCTTGGGTGGGTTGGGCTGCCAGCGTGGGCGTACCATCTGACCAGGCAAGCCCGTCAGCCCGCAGACCATGTCGTGCAGCGCATTTTCCAACGCGTCCTCGTCCGGCCCAGAGGCGGGGCGCAGCCATCCGGCTTCCAGGCTGCTGGGATTGACGGCATCAGGCATTATCCAGTTCCTTCTGTGCCAGGGCGCGGGTGTATCCTGGCCATGTCTCCACTGCGGCCACCGTGTAGCGCGCGCCGTTGTACTGCACGCAATCGGCTGCGGTGCCGTTGGCAAGATTGCCCACGCGCAGCGGCTGCCGCGTGTAAATAGTCAGAGTCTCCTTGTCCCGTTCGCCTTCGGGCAGGCGCTCCAATTCACGGGCAGTGGCAGGCTGCACCACGCCCGTCATGGACGTGGAGGCCTCCGCATATTCGGCCCGACCATGGTCGTTTACGGATTCCGTCAGACGCAGCACCGTAAACAGTGTGCAAAACGTCGTGTCGTCCAGCAGTGCCGATACATCCAACATCATTTGTCCCCTGGGGTGATCATGCCCTGACCGCGTTTACGGATCACGTAGGTGTGACTTTTCATCAGCTGCCCGGTGTCCAGCAGGGGGTTGGTCTTGCCTTCGTCCCGGCGGGATTTGCCCCTCTTGACCCGGCCTTTCTTGTCCGTCAGCGTGTTGCCCTCGGCATCCTTTTTAGGCGCGGCGTAATCCAGAGTGCTGTCCTTCAAGGGTTCCCAGTCGTTGTTCTGGAATCGCGCCCGCACGGCGTTCTGGCCCAGCAGGCCGATGCGGTTCAAAGCAGGCTCTACACTCCCTTCATTACCTTCCAGGGCTTGTTTTGCCGCCTCCTTCATGGTTTTTGCGGCCTCGCCCTTGATATCCTCAATGCCCGGCACCAGGTGGGGGCGGGCCGGAATCCCTGCCGCTGGTGCGCCAAACTCGTGGATGTACGACAACTCAGCGTTATTGATGCCGCCCGCACGGGTGCCCGCGTTTTCAGCGGGTACGCCAATGTACACGTCAACCTTGGTCAAGGCTGCGACGCCTTGCGTCATCAGCTTTGTCATATCCGCAGTCTGTTTGACGGTTACGGTCGGCTTCATGCCATCAACCCGCCTGCGCCTACAATCTGCATGAGCTGCCAGAGCTGCTGGCCATAGATTGTGTTGTTGTACTGCCCGGCATTGACCAGGGCGCTGCCCTGACCAGATGCACCGGCTCGTGTTACCGCATGGGACATACTGCCCACGGTCTTGGTCTCTGCCGTCACCGGACCGGCAGCGGCGTCAATGCCGCCCGTGCCACCCTGGGCTTTGAGCACCTCCAACTCCAGCGTGAGCTGGTGGGCAACATACAAACCCAAGCCCTGATCCAGCAGATCGTCCCACCGTTTGGCGGGCAACAGCTTGCCCGCCACGGTGAGGTGAAACTGTACGCGCGCGTCCGGCACCAGCTCCGCCGTGAATTGCGGGAAAGAGTCACGAAAGGCGGCGATGTCCATAATTAGATGCCGTCCGCGTAGGCCACAGTTTCGGCGTACACAAACTCCAGCTCGCCCAGGGCCGCATAGTAGGTGGTGATCTGGTACAGCCCCCGATATTCCACGGGCGTGTGCTGCAAGGGCACCAGGGGATAGCGCACATACTGGCGATCCTTGGTGTAAGCCACCATGCGGTCTTTTTTGCCCACACCAGCGCCCGCCAGGTGTTTAACCGGGGCAATGTCCAACGGACGACCGTTGACAGAGTTGCACAGGCACTGCTCCCGAACATACTGCAGTATGCTCATGCTGCCAGCGTCCGTGATGGGCTGGGTCAATTTGCTCATGGCCGTGGGCGGCACCAGCAGGCGGTCCGGCAATATGGCATAGCCACTTTGTGCCCAGGCAGTCTCCAGCACACTGTTGATACTGGCCAATATTTCGAGGGGGGTGGAGGTTGCCCACGTCTTTGCCACTGTCAGGGGGGTGATGGACGCGTTGTTACACAGCCCGGTGGCCCCCACCACATCGTCGCCCAGGTAGACCATCTGGTCGATGTCCATCTGGTTTTTGAGCTTAAGACCGTCAAACTTCTGCAGGTCGATGGGGCGGCCCACACGTTGGGCGGCTGCGAGTTCTTGCACGGTAAACCCGATCTCCTGGCCCCACAGGCGCAGGGGCTTACTGGTTTTGTCGATGCTCACGGCCATGCCGGCAATGGCTGTGCTGTCCTTGCCCACCCAGTTGATGCCGTTGGCGTAGATGCCGCCAGCGGCAGCAAAGGAGGAGTTTGTAAAGCTGCTCAGCTCATCGCCCAAGGTCACGTCGTCGCGAAGGTCGATATCCCGGCCCCAGGTGACCACGGCAAGGGGATTGTGGATCGTCTGATCCAGCCGCTCCAGCTCACCGACGAAAAATGCGCCAGCATCGCGGATAGTTTTTTTATCAAGCGTAAACATTGATGCTCCTTATAGATTGTAGGACAGTTCGACGTTGCCCATGCCATCGGCCTCGCCCATAAACAGGCAGCCCGGCACGGCCAGGGTTTTGCCCTCAACGGCGGCGGCCTCGATGTCACCCACGGCCTTGCCGGTCTCTGCCGTGTGGCGCACATAGACCTGGCTGCCCTTGGCCGCTGTCCCCTGGGTCAGTTTGACGGTCATATAACCGCGGCGCAGCACGTCCTGAATGCTGCCTGATACCGCAGCACTGCCCATGGTCGGGTACGGGCGCACCACAAAACCGTAGACGGCATCGGACGCGCCCGAGAGCGCAACAAGCTTGCCCCCGTCCATTTTGACCGGAGCGCCAAAGGCAACAGTTGCGCCCATAAGCCCGGCTTCCACTGTGGCCTCAGCTTTGCGACTCACATCGCCGGGAAAACCGGCGGGCATACGCTTGAGGTAGGCGTTACTCATTACTTGCCCCCTTTGCCGTAGTACGCGGCGTTGAGCTTGTTGATGTCGGCGGGCGTAATCGGCCCCTTTCTGCCGCCAGCGCCCGGGCTGGAAAGACTATCCACCGTGCGGCGGTTGTTACCCGCACCGGTCAGCACCCCCACAGCGGCAAACGCGGCCCGCACTTCGGCAGCGGTGGCATTGGCGATGGCCTTGCCACCAAGAACGCTGTCCACGATACGGCGGGTATTGGGGTTGCGGCATGCCATGCCCAGCGCGGCGCGACGCACGACGATCGCGTTGTCACCTACGCGGCAGCCCAACAGCCCCATGCGTTTGGCACTGCGCACAGTGGCGGCGTCGGCCATGCGTCCGGGCTTGCGGTCTGCGCTTTTGACCGGGAGGTCTTCGTCCTGCTGGGGATCGTCTTCATCCTGCGCGCTCTGGTCCGGATCTTCGTCTTGCTGGGGATCGTCTTCGTCCTGGGCGCTCTGGTCCGGGTCTTCGTCCTGGGCCTGCGGATCTTCATCCGTGTCCTGCGGCTTGAGAGCTTCCACCAGGGTACGCAACATGAGCTTGATTTCTTCCAGGCTGGCGGCCACGTCGTCATCTGTGGTGGCCACGGGATTGTCCTCATCCTGCGGGGGAGGTGTATCCTCGTCCTGCGGGGCGTTGGCTTCCTCGGCTTCCGCGTCCTTCAGCAGGCGGCGCATTTTATCCGCCCAGCTGAGCTTTTTTGTCTTTTTGGGGGTCATAGGGGTCTCCCTTTGATCTTTGATTTTGCAGCGCGCCCCGGCCCGGCCGTGGTCTACAAGCGCCACATGGTTGCCCATAATATTGATTTGCCGTCCCACGCCGGGCCGGATTACCTCAAAATCACAATCATACCCGCACGACAGCTCGCGCATGCCGTCATGCAGTACTGCATCAATGGCCTCGGCCTCGGTAATCAGGATGTCGGCCAGCATCAGATCCTGCTGGCGGCCGTCACCTCGGCGCACGTTGGTTGCAAATCCGTGGGCCAGCTCTGACCAGTTGTCGGGGGATACGTCTTCATCCGGATGGTCCAGGGTGAAGGGCTTGCCTTCAAAACTGGCCAGCGTAGCAGGCCGGAAGACTTCAGCAGCGTCGCGGGTAATAAGCACCTGATCGCCGCTGAACCCCTTGACGATTTCCGGCGACACCTCTTCCGGCAGGTAAGCCATTGTGCCAGTGCGCGCCAAGGCAGCCCCCTTGCAAAGCAGGTAGCCTTCGGGGGTGCGCGAGATGTTTTCGGAGAGTTTGGCAGTGGTATAGATGCGCATAGGTAGACCATGCGCGAGGGGCACAAAAAAAGGCACCCCGAAATTGTTCGGGGTGCCTTGTCGTGGGAGTGGTGTTTACGGGCGTTTACGATGCCCCGTGCTCGATTAATGTATCACTTTGGCACGGTGATACGCTCCGGCCATATATAGGTCGTTAGGCGGCGTTTTTGGCGATCCTCTCAAATTGTGTCGGCTCCAGCGTGATCAACATGTAGCCATAGGGAGCATTATCGCTGACACCAACGTAAAACTCGACATCTGCCGCGCCGTTGGGATATGCACTCATGACCGTACCCTCAGTACCCGCAGGCAGAGTAATGGCACGGCGCACGAGGTCAGCGCCCCCCTTGCTGGTGATGGCCTGAGTCAGGCGGATGTCATCAAGATCTCGCAACATGTCATCTGTCCACATACATGGTTATAAGCCGTGGGGCGGTGCGTATGCCGCCATCCGTGTAATCATACTGCCATACGGTCTTGACCGCAACTGTCCTGCCGTTGCGCCCGGTAACTGGCACGAGGGCGTCAAACCGTTGCCCGTATTCCGTGCCGGGCTTGACCAGAGCTGCCACGGTGGGCAGCTGCTGCATGACCTGGTCACGCAGCCATCCCGCATCCTGTGGGCCAAGCCCCAGGGCCGATGCAAACACGCGTGCCTTATCGCCGCCACGCGGATGGTCAGGGTCAAGCGCGTAGGCCGACAATTTGCCCATGTCCAGTTGCGCCCGCTCGACATTATATAGTGGTGCGCCTGGCACATGGCGGACAACTTCGGCCCCCTGGCTCTTTTCCCACTGGGTGAAGAGCTTTTGCTCCCCGCTGGCCTGTTCCTGGGTCTGCGTGGGCAAACTGCTGACGGCAAAAGTTTTACGTGTGTCATCACCTTTTGGGATAACCGGCTCAGGGTAACAGCGGCAATACGGAAATTCTCCGGCGTGGCCAGTCATGCCGTCCAGTGTTGGCGGGCTGTCCCATGACACAAATTTGCCCTCCATCGCCCGGTGGCTGGGGCGTGTGGCCCCGTCGCGCACGCTGCGCCAAATGTAGCCGTCGCTCCCCACTGATCCGGCCCGAGCCTGGGTCAGCGCCGTGCTGGCCTTGCTGACCTCGGTCAGCGCGATGCAGCGCGCCCGGCTCATGGTGGTGCCGCCAATGCTGGCCAGCTCTGCCGCCATGTCCTCGGCCCGCATGCCGCTGGTCAGCCCCTCGTGAGCCAGCGCACCCGCGCGCATAGCCGCCTCCAAAGGGAGGCTCTTTATCAAAGCTGTGTTGGCTTCAATGCGCTGGGCCACGATCTGGCCAATGGGATCGCCCGCCAGAAACATGCGCATATCCAAGCCCATGCGCGAGGCCATGCGCCGGAACTGATCAAGATTGCCGCGCGCTACGCCGTCCAGCATGTTTGCAGCACTTTGCTGCGCCCAGGGCGTGATGGTTTCGGCATAGGTACGCAGTATGTCCTCGGCGTCCTGGGGCCGGTGGTTGGTCAGCACCTGAGATATCTGCCCAGCCAGGCTGCGCAGAGTGCGCTCATAACTGCGCTCCGCCGCGCGCGAGGGCGTAAACACTCCGGCCCTGGCCGTTGCGGCATCGGTCCACGTCCAGGCCAGGCCGGGCCAGGGTGCGGGATTATTGGGCTGCAGCGTTGCCATTGCCCATACTCAATGGTGCAAAGGATTGCTTGGGCTGCGAGGGGGGCAAAGGCGGCAGGGGCGGGGCCTGTTCGGCCTTTTCTGCGCTGGCAATATCCGCATCGCTGATACCCGCAAAACGCCCAGTTACGCGGGCACTGTCGCGCAGGGCTGCAAGCCCCTGGCTGGGCGTGATGATGCCCCCCTGTACAAGGGCGGCCACGGCCTGGGCGTCGGATGTTGCAATCTGCGATTTTTCAAGCTCCGACGGTTGCATGAGGCTTTCAAACTCAAAGCTGAAGCCATCCGGCAGACTTTCGCCCCACAGATGGCGGGATAATACGGCAAAGATCACATTGAGCGCGGGCCGCAGGTCGTCATCCTGCAAGGTGGCGATAGTGTCGTAGTAGGTGCGCAAATCTGATTCGCCCGTGGAAAAGCCCTTGGGACTTTGCCCCAGCAGGCGCACCAGGGGAATACCGGTGGCCCCGGCTATCTGCTCGGCAAAGGCCTGCATTGCATCGTACACACCCGCGAAGCTATAACCGGCAGTCGTAAACGTATCATTCTTATCCAGCAGAGTGATACCTTCGTTGCTTTGCATCTGGCGGACCATTTCAAACTGGCGGATTAACGCCTGCTCGGCCTTGCCGCCAGCCGCCAGTATTGACCGCAGGCCATCAACGCCAATCACCCGTAAAAACGATTTGTACAACAAATTGGCGCTGCCTTCCGTGGCGCTGTCATAGGCCAGCATGCGAGATTCCATTTGCTCGACTACGCTGGCTCCCCAGTGCTGCTCAGTGATCCGCTGCTGGTATGGCAGCTCAACTCCCACAAAACGCAGGGCACGGCTGTGATGTATGCGCTCGCCAGCCATACCGCCGACAGTGTTTACACTGTAAAATTCAGGGTAGCCCAGCATAGGGCCGAGGTCAGAGATCAGCTCGCTGCTGGGCTGTACCTGCCAACGATCCAGCACGTGCAAGCCCAAAAAGCTGCCCTCGGTTATGCTGTCTATCTCCAGTGGGGTGGACAGGTCATCGCCGTCTATCAGCAGCACGGCCAACGCACCGCCATACAGGCGGCCCCACTTGAGGGCGTCACTTAATCGCCCTGGGCAGCCCACACGCCGATGCTCACGCAGCAGCTCGTCTGTTCTTCCAGCGTCCCACTGCGCGCGCACGTCCACGCCGCCGCGCACCATGTCCTCGGGAACCACGTTGACGGTGCGGCCTACAAGCCAGCTGGTGCGATACATATCATCAAGCTGCTGCCGGTCACGAGTCAGGTATGTTCCCTGCTCGTAGCCGCTCTTGGCCAGCATGTTGTCCTGGCCAAGTCCAAGTTTTGCCGCAAAATTTTGAAAACCGTCGCGCATGCTGCGGCGGCTCGTAGCCCGGAGAGCCGGGCGAGATGTGCGGGTTTTAACCATCGGCTAATTTCTCCCATGTACGCAATGTGTCCGGTCCTCCGGCAGCAGCAACGGCCAAAAAACAGGCCCAGGTGCGGTCTGCATGTCCGATGCCGTCACGATCTGCCACAAGGCGAGGCGCACCCGTATCACCACTGACTTTTTTCAGTTTGTGCAGGTCTGCCCGTAAAATGCTGTTTCCCGCAGGAATGCGTATTTTGCGATCTTCAAATCGCTGTTTACCTGCGGTGGCAATAGCCAGACGACGGCTGCTGGACAGGATTACCCCCTCCACAACCCCTTCACCATATTCGGCCGTCATGTCTTCCACAGGCTTTTCGCCCATGCCGGTTTGGTCCATTGCCAGCTTAGCCATGTTGTAAACCTGGTTCAGTCGGGCAATCTCCTGGTCATGCTCCGCAAACTTGGCTTTGCTCAATTCCGATATTTCGCGCGTCCAAAGCACATCGCCAACTTCTTCAAGTACCCAGGAAACCCACAAGTCACGCCTGGCACCGATATCATTACCGATGTAGCACGCGCCGCCTGTGTATAGTTCCGGCTTCCCGGCGTTTTCATCTTCGCAGGCGGTGATAAGATCGTAGGTCAGCCATGCGCTGCCCTCGTCGAGAAATTTCAGCTCATACTCTTGCAACCAGCCGTCATCGTCGTCCAGGGCCGCCTTAAGCATGTCAATGTCGCGGTCTAGGCCCTGAGCTACCGCAGAATAGATGTCCACCTGGTGCTTTGCCCAAACGGTGTCCTTGTTTGTCCAAAGCTCATAAAATTTATTGTCTTTGCCGTTGGGTGTGCTGGTTATGCGCAGCTTGAGCCCTGGCTTCGAAATAACCGGGAACAGGGCTTTCCAGATGGCACGGCTATCCTTATGGAACGCGAACTCGTCCAAAAACACGTTGGCAGAATAGCCTCGGGCGGTGTCCGGGTTTGCAGGCAGGGCTGTGATGCGCGATCCACCGGGGAATATGACTTCCTGGGTTTTGTAAACGGCATTGTCAGCCGCGCGGAATTCTCCCTCATAATAAACGGGATATGCGCGGTCTTTTAGCAGTCCTGCATAGACGATATAAAAAGCTTTGCAAAAGGGCTTGATTGCTTCGTCGATAGCTTCCTTGGCCTGTCGCTCACCACGGGAAAGGATAACCCAGCGTACCTTGCTGCCTTTGATTTCAGCCTGAATGCAGTCGTCAACAATTTCGGCGCATGTGGTAAATGTCTTGCCCGTCTGGCGGGCAAACATGCCTATTTTGAAACGGGCATTATCCGCCAGCCAGGCTTGCTGATATGGCAAAAATTTGATTATGGGCTGGGCAATGTCCATCACTCAAATCCGAGGACGCGGCGGGCTTCCTGGGCCACAGCGGGATCAAGACCACCAGCAGCAGCCGCGTCCAGTTTATCCCGCGCCTCATCAAGCGTTTTTTTGCGTTCTTCCTCGCGTATGCGCTTGGCAAAGTCCGCTTCCAGACTCATGGCTTGAGACAGGTTCTTGAGGCTGCGTGCGATCTTGTCTATTTCGGCGGCGTCAAATTTTGCATCAGGAGATCCAGTCCGATCTTGCAGAGTGCGGAACAGCAGACCGCGCAGCATGTCCACCAGCAAGCGCCCTTGCTCGCCCTCTACGCTGTCCGGTCCGAGTTCTTGCGCAAGAGCGCGGGCCATGTCGCGGTTTTCTCGCATGACCTGGGCAGCGGCAGAAAAATTGGTTGAGTACCGCCACAAGGCCGTGCGCGATGGTGCATCGGCCCCAACAGCCGCGCACTTGCCCAGTACAAACTCGTGCAGTTCGTCCAGGGTCATGCGGCCATCGGTAAGCGCCTTGTCTATCTGCCTGCGCAGATCAGTCGACAGTCGGGTGACGCTGCTCTTGCGGGCCATGGCTATTCCCCGCGCGCGGGCTTTTTGACGCCGGGCACTTCAATCAACCCCTTGGCCACATCGGCACCGCGCCCGGTCAGGCGCAGAATGGGTACGCTGCCCACGTATTCGACGCACAGCAGACCCAGACCTTCCAGATAGCCAGCATCTGCCAGTACAGTGGTGCGCGGCACGCGGTGACTCATGATTTCCAGCGCATCGGTCATGAGGCTCACGCTCATGCGGCCGTCGTCCTCCTCGTCCAGGTAGCGCAGGATCACCAGGCGGCGGTCCTCCACAATGCGACGCTGGAATTCCTCGTTATGCGACATTACTTTCCTCCAATATGAGATTCCGTAAGGATATCTACGACTCGTTCAATGCGGTTCACACCGCTGGCAAGCCCGCGCACTTCCGCTTGGCTGGCTTTTACGGACCCCTCAATAGACGTAAGGCCTACTTCTAGGCGATGCATATCCTTCGCTGTGGGGAGAGCTGCAAGTGTTGCCGCAATCTGGGTATGCACGTTATCAGCTTCAGCTTGACGTAATTCGATTTGCTTGAAGCGCTCATCCATGCCTTTGCTGTAAGCGGCAAAAAATGCGTGTGTTACAAACTGCCGGGACAGACTCCAGTTGACCCATAACCCCAAGAGTTGCAGTGCCAAGGCAAACGCCCAGCCATATTTCCAGAAAATTTCCCAGAGAGTCATTTACCCCCCTCTGCTTGGGCATCGTAGCAATCCAGGGCAGCGTTGCACTGGGCGGAGTACACACGCAGACGGGCGTCGCGGGTGAGTATCGCCTCCACCTGGTCGGGGTGATCAAAAGGTATGTCCCCGCGAATTTTGGGTAACGTAGGTTTCGTGGGGCGGGGACAACGCTGTGTTGTGACAACTTCCGGCGCGGGCGTGGACACGCTGCCCGTTGTGGCACACCCGCCCAAACTACCAAGGCCGATTGAGCATATCAGCAGCACGCTGGCGCGTCGCATCGTCCACCCCCTGCCGGACCTGTTCCGGCGTAATATCATTCGGTCTGAATTGGGCCATAATGTCGGCAATGGTCTCCGCGTCTTTTTGGGCCTGCCCCTCGCGCTTCAGGCAAGCCTCCGCCAGCTTTGCCTGGGCACCGGCGTTTGTGGTAAGTCTTTTGCCCACAGCCTCCCAACGCGCGATATCGGCCTTGGCGGTGTCTATGGCCTTTACCAGCCCGTCAATACTTGCTCTGGCCTTATCAAGCTGCCACGTCTGCCACCATGCAAAACCTCCAGCCAAGACCAACAGCACGCCCAGAATCGTCAGTGCGGCCTTGATGCCCGTGGTCATAAGCTGCCTCCTGATGCCAACGTGGCCAGCGCAGGACGATATCGCTCGCGCTTGTCACCCATAATGTTGCGCACATAGGCGCGGTTAATGGCGTAGGGGCTTTTATCTGCGTACTGTTTGCCTAAGCTTGACCGACTTTTGCGACTGTGGGTTTCCACGTGACCCGTCCAGCGGGTCTGGTCACAACCTTTGACCTGGCGGCAGTAGGCCCGGTCTTGCAACACGCCGCCGATACCGCCGTTGTAGGCGGCCAGCATCATGGCTGCACGGTCTTCAGCCGTGGCGCACCCTGTAAACGCAGACCAAGCTTGCTGGTCTTTGAGTATGAGCGCTCGTAGTTGTAGGCGCGGGTTATAACGATCTTCCCACGCCCAGGTGCGCAGATCCTTGTGAAGTTTGCGCACGTCCTCAAAGTTATTGAAGCGCACGCGCCCGGCACTGTCGTAAGCAATAGTGAGCTGCCCCAGCCCAACACCGTACTCGCGGCGGGTCTTCATTTCCGTTTTGGGATTCCAGCAGCGCTTATCTGCCAGCCCGTAACAGGTCTCTTGCTCCACCTGCCCAGCGTAGATGGCGGGGTCGTAAAACTCGGGACTGTACGCTTGGTGCTCGGTCCAGAGCATGGGCAGATAGAGCAGCGCCAGAACGGGCAGAATTGATGCGCGAAGCATCATTTGCCCCAAATCATGATGCTGATGGCAATGCAGATCTGCAGCAGCACGCGGGCCAGCACCACTAGGGCGGCGGCCACATTACCACTCAGAGCCGATCTGGCGTAAGCAGACATGCGGATATACGGCGTGAGGATTTTCGACAGCATGAGCGCAGCGCCCCACATGCCGATGACATAAGTCAGATAGCCAGCAAGGCCTAATGTGCCCAACGGGTCTACAAGCATGCCAACCCCAAAGCAGATCAGCAGCAGCAACCAGACCCGAAAGTCATAGAGGGGACGCAGGGTAAGACGCAACTTGCTGTACAAAGACTCATATGACGTATCAATGGGCATAAAAAAGCCCTCCTTGCAGCTAGTTATGCCGCAGGAGGACTTAAATTCGCACCCTGATATTGTTCAGGTAAATGGTTAACAATTGCTAATAATAGAAGAAAATCTCCTTCCTGTGTCTGTAATTGATACATACCTAGGATTGTTCCCATCAATTTTAATAAGATCATTTTTATGAAAAAAATTTAGGATTTCTAAAATAAAATCACCATCATAACCAACATTATCAAATACAAAACTATTAATAATCGATAGTTCATTGCGAACAAAAATTTTTAACTCTGTCTTTATAAATTCTATGTTGGCATTTTTAACAACAATATCTATCAATTGAGTAAATATTTTTCTGTAAGATATCCTGGACTCATGCCAAATTATATCGTCAAATGTAAAACGAATAGTAATTTTATCATTCAACAATGAAGCATCATTTCTTATCCAACCGTAGGCAGGGTATTGTTCAGTTGCATACTTAAGTCCTGCAAGGATATGCTCAGGAATTTCCTCAGGCTTAGACCACATTTTAACAACACACTGCTCGCATACCTTTCGACGAAAACGATCAAACTTGTCTTTTCGTTCAGGATCGGTTTCAAACATACCCTCTGGTAAGCTATAGGGATCACTGTGTACTAAAGCAATAACTTTGATCCCCTTATTGCGCGCATAGTCAAATTCTTTTTCGGTGTAACTTCTTCCATCACTAGCAATTGATCCATAGCGGCCACAGACTATCAAAAGATAATAGTCGCAGATGTCAATAACACGCTTGATATATTCAAATAAGTCTTCATCTGCTGCGGTGAATACTTCCATTCCTGAGGGGATGTAGTTTGCATTTAACAAGGCATGAAGGGCAAGTAGCCGTTCTTTTTTTAAATCCATGAATGTTGAGCTTATAAATATTTGATATCTTATGTTAATCATTCCTTACCCCATGAATACTGTCACAACTGATCGGGCTCAAAGGTTGTCAAACCTCAAACAGGCTAGCTTGCACCACTTTGGGGCGAACACACGATGCAACATGTTCCACGTATCGCTGGGTCACGTCAAGCCGCAGCGCAATCTCACGAGGGCTTGCCCCTGCATTAAGCATTTCAAGGATTTTACTTTTTTGCGGTTCTTTATTGCGCCTATTTGGGACCACAATAACTTCTCCGCCATGTACGGTCGAAAGGGCATGCATGGCCCCCATGCCGACTATTTTAGCCAGATCGCTTTGCGGGCTTGCCGTCTTGGGAATATACAACGACACTCCCCCGCGTGTCATACACAAAGTTTTTGCCAGGCAGACACCGATAATATCCACTAACTCGCCGTAACTTACCCAGGTACTGGCCATTAGTAGGCCCTCCGTCCCTTCCTTCTGGCGTCGCGCGTCAGCGCGGCTATAACCCCGCGCAGTTGTTCCGCTGTCGCGTGCTCAAAGCACCGCGTTACGCCACCGGACTGTTTTTTTAGGACGGCCACAGCATAGCCCCAGGGCACATGCGTACCCTCGACCCGGCCCTTTTCCGTCAACAGGGCCTCAATCTTTTCAAGCAATGGTTTGGTTGTCAGCGGGTCAACGGCCTCAGGTTGCAAGGGCGATGGGATAACCTTTCCCCGCGCCGCTTTACGCTTGGCGCTGCCTTTTGTGGGCTTGAATCCATATTCCCGCTGCATAACCAGCACCAGGCCCTTAAGCTCGGTCAATCCCAGCACCCCGGCGCTGGTCACATTGTAATACGAGTCAAGCAGGGTCAGGTATTCGTCTTCCGTCATGCCCAGCTGCGTCTTGGCAATATGCACCTTGGCCAGCAGGGCCTTGCGTGCTTCGTGCGCCTCAGTTCCGCGCTTGCGGCGAGCCGGGCGCTCCTTGGCGGGGGCCTCCACTCGGCTTTCCAGAGGTTTCAGGGGCTTGCCCGTGCGAAAATTTATGACCGGCATGACTGATTCCGCTTTGTTATCCGCTGGCGCACCGCGCCTGGCTGTGCCGATGGCGGCAGCAACCGCACATCATCACACCTTGCAAAAAAACGATGCCCACCGGCGCTCACCACCACATACCACAGCCCGTCGTCCGCCCTGATCGGAGAGCTATAAGTCCATCCGCTTAACTGCTTTGGTTCATCCCCCTGCCATATTGTCACACTCACACGGGCGTCGTTAGGTAAATTGGGGCATACGGTGTCTTGTGCAGGCGAAGCGCACATGAGATTGGCCAACAATGTGCCTAAGCCCGCCCGGTCAACAAACAGAGGGTTTCCGTCATGCCCATTGCGCCAGATCCTGTTTACACGCACGCGGTAGTGCCCCTCTTGCCCGCCGTAAATGGTGGCAGGAGAAAGCTGCACGCGCAGGGCGCTGCCGTTTACCTTAAGCAGGCAGGATGCGGTGATTTTGCGATTATCATTCATAATATCTTGTACGTTTAATAGGTTATGGTTTATTGCAGTCCCCTCAAAAAGAAGGTAATATTTATAAAATTTAACTAATCTATTTCAATCATCCTTTCTAAAAGGCAATAACAATGTCGATATCTACCGAAAATACCAGTCAAGACTCTAATGATTTAAAAAATCATGATAGAATACAAAACAACATAGAAAATAACATTAAAATGATTTTAGAAACTGCACGAATAGAATATAAAAGTGTGTCTTATGATGCATGGGCAACGCAAAGCTCTAACGTTAGAAATTCAATATGGGTTTCATTTCTCATAGTAAGTGCTGAAATTGCACTTATGTTCAATATTTTTAGTATTGATGATTTTATTGATATATATAAGTGCGTTATTGTTGATTTATTTATTTCACTCATTGTAAGCTTTATATCATTTATACTTGCAATCGACAGCATGCGAATTAGAGTTGATTCTGCGCGCCCTATCTTCGGCACTTATCCTGAATTTGCAGAAAAAGCTAAAAATGATATTAAATCTTTTGAAACTATTTCTCGTACAATGCATGGATTTGAAAACTGTATAAAAATAGAACTTGAGAGAGTAAATTTTTTGGGAAAGAGAATGAAAATATTGTCTTTGATGAATGTTATATCTTCATGCATTGGCGGATTAGCCTTTTTAAATTATTTTTTTATAAAAACTAATTTCTTATAGTATTATAAAAAAGGGGGTGATCAACATGGCTGAGGACAAAACAACGGAAGAAACAGACTCGACTACTACTGAAAAAGAGCAAACGGGTAATCAGGACAGATGGCCTCCCCAGGAAAGATTCTCCAAAAGCGACGACAAAAAAGGGACAACAAGAAAAGGCTGACAATCTGCAACGTGACCATCTGGCGGGTAGATGGTCACGTTGCCAACTAAAGGCCATTCAGTGCGCCTCAACTAGGCGGTTTTGCACTAGTTGAACGATTCCTTAAAATCCTTGCTCAAATTCACGGTCAGCGCCTTTTTGGCCGGGATATTCAACGGCTCCCCGGTCTTCGGGTTGCGTCCCTTGCGGGCGGCGCGCTTCTTGATCACCAGTTTGCCAACGCCGGGCAGGGGCACCTCGCCACCGCCCAGCAATTCCGCCGCTGCGATGTCGCCAAAGCGTTCAAGGTATTCCTGGGCCTGGTTGGCGGGCAGTTGGGTGGCTTCCTGAAACGTCTTCACAAGTTCGGCTCTGGTCATAGCTTTATCTCCGTGTGGTCGGTTTATGTTTAATGGGTAGTCTGGCTGGCCCGTTCTGTGCGGCAATCGGGGCAGTCGCATTTGGTCATTTGTTTGGAAATTTTTTGCGAAAATTTCAGAGTCTCCACACACAACCGCCCTAAATCGCCGACACTAAGTTCTCCACCCGCGCTATGCCCGATCATGAGACCGTTGGACTTGTTAATGGAAAATGTGAGTGCATAGCCCTTGGCCCCCTTCAACTGATCGCGCAGTGTCTCAATGATTTTTTCGACAGCATCGTCTCGTCCCTCGCATGCAATGGTTATGCTTTTGGTTCCCGTTGTCATAAAATCCTCCTGATGTTTACGCATCCGCAGGGATGGAGTCCTTCTTGATTTCGATAAAAAAGGCGTTCGCTTGTTGCCGTCGTAAACCCACAATCTCCAGGCGTTCATCCGGCCAGCCGAGGGCCGCTTCCTTGTTGATTTCTTCTTTCACGCGGATGCCGTCGGCAAAATCATACTGATGCAGACGGGCCAGAGTCATCTCCGGGGTTATCCCGCTCATCTGCACAACCTTGGTGCTGGCCCGAAAGCCGATGATGCCGAATCCAAGATCAAGACTCTTGCTCTTGCCGAACAGTTCCTGCTTGTTGAGTTTGGCAAAAACGGCCACAGCATCAGAAAGTTCTTTCCTTCGGGCCAGCAGCGGGGTGGAAAGCTGACTGGCCTGGCTCTTTGCAAGGTCTATGCGCGCTCGCATTTCAGATTCAATGCCGGAGAGATTGCGATCCAGAGCGGCCATTTCCGCCAGTGCCGCTTCCGCTTGGGCGCGGTCGGCAACAATGTGAGGATCAGGCTTGATACGGGCCACTTACGCACCCTCCTTGGCGGCCTTGCCACTTTTTTTGTTGCTGGTTGCGGCCTCGCCCTGGGTTTCCAGTGCCTCGGCCTCGTTTGCCAACGCCGCCAGTTCGTCACGCACCGCAGACAGTTTGCGCCAGTCATCGGGGTTGACGCGTCCGGCCATTTCACCCAGGGCAATGCCCACGGAACGTATTTTTTCATGCAGCATGGGTGTCCTCCTCCTGCTGGTTTTGGTTGCAAGGGGTAAAGTGGGCTTCCAGGCACTCCACATCCTCAGAGATCGCGCGGAGGTTGCGCACAGACATTGCCAGCAGTTGCTGGTCGGATGTTGTTCCGGCGCATATGTTGTCCAGCTTATCCGCTACACGGCTGATCTGTTTATGCAGCATGGTCGTGCTCCTTTGCCGCCCAGTGGCGGCAGCCTCCCCGGCAGGCTCTGTAAACGGCAACGGCCAGGGGGTTGATACTTGTAAACGGTGTTTGTTGTTGGGAGTGACATTGCTCGGCGCTGATCAGGCCCAACACCGGGCAGGATATAATGGGCGTCATGAGCATTTCACGCACGCGCGCCTCGGCTTTGGCGTATGTGGCGTGGTGCCGCTTGCGGATAACCAGGCTCACCAGCGCCGGGGACATCTTGATTTTTCTGGCGGTCTGATTAAGCCCGCCAGTGTCGCAGGCCTCGGCCAAACGCTGCACCCAATCAGGCACCTCGCCCCAGGCGTCGCGGGCTTTGTCTGCATTGGTGGGCTTGGCTACGGCAGTCATGATGCGGCCCCTCGGACGTCTGCAGCATCGGCGGCGTCCAGGGCTGTCTGGATGTCATCCCCAACAACAATCTTGCCCAGGTTGCAGTCGTACAGTTGCTTGACGCGCAGTATCTGCGGGGCCTTTGCCCCGGAGTCGTACACAAACCGATACCGGACAACATCATTGCCAGACCGCGTCATACTGATCAGATACCTTCCACGCGCCAGCCACTGGCAGTATACGGCTGCGGCACTGGGGGCTATGGCGTCATCTGGCAAAGAGGCATGCACAACCAGATCCTGCACGCTGAACGTGCGCAGCACCTTCATGGCCCGCCACATACGCTCCTGCGCAGTATCCGGCAGCATGGAGCCGTCTTTGCGCACGCGAGGGGCATCCACGCCCAGGTCGCGCAGCAGGGTGTAGGTAGCCGCAGCAAAGCGTGCTGGCTTGTCCTTGCCCAAGATGCCCGCCCGCACCAGGCTGCCAAGGTAATCGTCCATGCGGTACGCATGACGGTCTACGCCTGCTGCGTGTGCCAAATCTGACACACTAAAGGTGTGCAGCTCGCGCATGGCTGCCCACAGTTTTTCCCGCGTGGTCAGCACACCCACAAGAGCGAGGCGAGGTTTTGCCGTTTTGCGGGTTGCCATAGCTAACGGCCTTCCCTCACCGGAGCCTCGCCGGTGTACAGGGGGCGTTTACCCCATGTGGTCAAGTCCATGGACTTTTTGCCAAGCTCAAGACCCGCCTGCTGCACGCGTTCAAGGTTGACGCAGATGCGGCGGGCCACGCCCTTGCTTTGCGCGTGGATATGTTCCAGCAGATCATCACCCACGCTCACCTTGGCGCAGTAGAGATCGCGCAGGGCGCGGGCATCATCCAGATCAGCATACTGAGCGGGCACCCATTCCAGTACACGGTTGTGGATGCGCTCCCAGCGGGCAAGGTTTGATGGCAGATGCTCTTCGCCGATCAGGAGAATGGCCGCGCCGCTGCCTTCGTAAATATCGCGCACAACTTCGATAATGCCCTTGGCCACCAGATGGTCGCATTCGTCCACGATGAGCGGGCGGCGACTGGCCGCAAGCTGTGCCGTGACCTGTTCTTCCATTTCATAGATGGTCTTGGCCGGGTCCACGCCCATGCTCTTGAGGATGGACTGATACACGGCCTTGCGCGTCCAGCTTGATTTGGCCTGCACGTAGTAGGCTCGCAGCTGTACGGTGGCTATGGTCGCCGCTGTGCTCTTGCCCAGGCCTGAGGGGCCGTACAGCACCACAATGCCGGGCAGGTGCGAGGGGCGGTTGATGGCCCCAGTAAGCGCGCCAAAGGTAAGCCCAACGTTGGCAAGCGGTGCCTTGCCGGGCAGGTTGACGGTTGCGGTTGCTTCCTGCATAATTTACCTTCCTCTTTGATATGGGGCGTGTTCGGTGGTACGGCGCGCCCCGTTTTTGTTGCTATCCGTTGGCGGCAATGGGCTGCATCTGCTCAAGCATGGCAAAGCCCGTATAAGTATTGCTGCCTGCGAAAATTTTCGCCCATTCGGCTTGCTCCTGGGGTACCGTGTCCCCACGTTCCAGTGCTGCCTGTAAACGGCGGCACAGTTTGTATTGGGCCTTGGGGCTTTCAGGCAACCAGCGCTCTTCCTGGGCGCTCTGCTGCGCCACTGCCAGGGCACGGGCTGCGGCCACTTCGGCCTCATGCGCACGGGGGGGCACACCTTCGCGCAGGCGCGCTGCGCGTGCTGCACTGTCCAGCATGGGCGTGGTGTGCGTGGTTTCCGTGTGCGCGGCAGGCGCGGCTGCCGCGACGATTTCTGCGGCGCGGGCCTTGTGCATGTCCATGATGCGCTGCCCAGCATTTGCCGCGTCCACGTTGCGGGCGGCTTCGCGCATTTCTTTGGCTGCGGCGCTGACGGCGGATTTTTGCGTGCGCCGCTTGGCCAGGGCCATCTCGCGCCGTTTGTCGCTCTCCAGCCCGTGCATAAGCACCGCCTCGCAAATGTATTTTCCGCGCTCGTCAAATATGTAGGCGTGCTCGGCATCCGCCGTGTTCACGCGCACTTGCACCTGCTGGCCAACGTAGGGGCCAAGGGCCGCGTTGTCATAGTGCCCGTTCGCGGCGCGGATGCCTTTTTTGCCCACCGGACGCCAGCCGCCCTTGGTGGCCAGCGGCGTCAGCAGCACGTCCAGAGCGCGTACATCTTCAATACGGGCAATCTCCCCGGTGTATTCCTGCCGCATCTGCCAGGGCGTTTTACCTTTCAACCCGCTGTGGGCGCGGTGCGCGTAAACGCTCTTGCACCAGTCGTCGCAAAATTCCTGCAAGGCTTCGGGGCTTATGGCCATGCTAAGTTCCTGTGGCTCTTTGCGGTCCATCAGGCGCTTTGCAAACGTTTCCCGCTCGCGGATTTCTTGCCGGGTTGCCACGTTATGGCCCACATAGCAGGGGCACAGGGTCAGCAAATGGTGCGAAAAGCTGCGGAACACACGTTCAATGGCAGGTTTGAGGTCTGGCCGAAACGGCGGCAGGATGGTGGGCATAATGCCAAGGTCCAAAAACAGTCCTTGGGCCTCAGTGCCCACAAATTCTTTGCCGTTGTCGGTAACAACTTCCTCGGCTATGCCCCAATCCAGCAAGGCACGGCGTGTCAGGTTGTTTACAGTCTGCCCCGTCGAGGTCTCTGCCACTTCCAGCAGCAGCTCACGGCTGTAAACATTGATCACACCCACGATGGCGTACCGTTTACCGTCGTTCAGCATGATGTCCGAGGGCGTGCCGTCATACTCCCACCGCTGATTGTACCGGGTGATCAACTCGTACATGCTGCCGCAGGCCGCCATAAACTGGCCGCGCCATCTATCCGGCGCACGCATATACAGGGCAAGCTGTGGGTTCTGTTCCTTCCAGGCTGCAAGCCAGGCTTGCACGCGGCGCAATGAGGGCACACGTATGGCAGACTGTTCTCTGGCCAGGCGCTCGATGTCCTCGCGGATCAGCTCGGCGCTGATGGTGGGATATTCGGCGATCAGTCCCAGTACCAGCTCACGCACCTGTGGTTGACTGTCTATGATGCCTGCGCCCTTGCGATGCTGCCCGAAGTTTCCCGCCAGCGAGGCCATGCCCTGATTCTGCGCGCGGCGCTCCCAGTTGATAAGGCTATTGCGGCAGAGGCTTGGCAGGGCCGCGCGCACGTCTGGCTCCACGGCTATTTCGCCCGCGTTATAGCGCACCACAAACTCGTCCAGAGCGCGGGTGCGGGCCATCTTACTGGCGGCTGTAAACACGCGTGCGGCCAGCACTATGGCGGCGCGCGCATGGGCGCGGGTTTTGGCTGCGCCTTGCAGGGTGAGCGGGGAGACAGGAGACGCAGGGGTTGCTGGGGCGTTTACGGTGCTGCAAGCAGCTGGGCAGGCGCGCGCCGCAATGGCAAGGCGGGTGCGCTCAGGCATGGACGCCACGATCCAGCAGTTGCCGCCGCCGCGACCTTCGCGCGGAAGGGCTTGCCAGCCTTCGCGACGTGCGGACCGTGTTATCGACTGCACTGGGCGATCAAGAATATTTGCAATTTCTTGACTTGTGTATGCGTCCTTCATGCCTTGTCTCCAAAATTTGTTTCCCCGGCCTTATGCCGCGTCCGGGGTGGCCGCGTCCCCCCATCTCAGGGTAAGGGGATTCGCCGTTGCACTGGCCGTTGCGACGCAGGAAGCTACGGAGAGCGTCCGCATCGCGCGCCTTACCTGACCTATGTCTAAAATCAGGGTCTACACGGGCGCGGTAGCCGTTGCCACGCAGTGGCTTACGGATAGCGACAGCCTGCTGCGGTAGTGTGAGGGCTCTGGCTCGCGTGGGGCGCTGTCCCTCTTCAATTGTTCCGGCTCCTCTGCTAGTCTCAGGGCTACCGTTCACTTCAACCAACAAAAGGAGCCGGAAATGTTTCATCTTATCGCGTATGATCTTGAGAGTCGGAACTATGAAAATGTTGAAGCCATTATTGAAAGTCTTGGTGAAGCCCACAGACTCCAGCTAAGTGTTTGGCTTCTTGAAACTAATCTTTCTTCCAGAGAAATACGCGACGCCATGGCCTCAGCTCTTTCTGAAGACGATTCCTTGTTTGTTTGCCCCGCCAAGGGGTGGGCCTCTCACGGCGTGCCCAATGACATTATTGAATGGTTGAAGGGCTCCAGCTAATTAGGGTCTTGGCGCTGGCAGTAGGCGGTCAGCAATCGGCCTAAATCACGGTGGAATTTTTTGACCGCCTCTTTGTCCCAGCCCCTTGTGAGAACAAAAACGCCCTGGGGCTCTTCAATCATGCGACTGTATGCCTCGGTGCTGACGTCGTCCTCATCACGCAATGATGTGGTTTTCTGCTTTTCCATTACGCTGCCTCCTCTCCGCACTTGCGCGGGTCGCACAAAAACCGCTCAGCCAAGCCCCGATCCCGAAACCAGTTCAACACGCGGGGGCTGTGCAGGCTGCCGTTTATGGTGCGGTTGATTGTTACCGGGCTAACCCCCAGCTCTTCGGCCAGAGTCGTGCTGTCATAACCGCATTCGTCCAGCTTCTCGCGGAAGCGGTAGCGGTGTGTGCAGCGGCGTGCGCCCAGTGCGGCGCGTTGGCTCGGGGTCATGGCCATTACAAATCCTCCTCAATTCTCTTCAGGCGCTTTCGGCTGGCCTTGGCGTCTCGCACTGCTTTGCCGTAATCACGTAATAGGCGGTCTTCGTCAGTCATCAGGTCCACGCCCAGGCAGCGCGCCATAACCCGCAGGGGTTCGTTGTTGCCAGTTGCCTGGCAGTATGCGAGCAGCGCATGGATGGATGGCGGATGGCTGTCGTCAGATGGCGATAACCACTTGTTCAAAGTCTCTTCACTGACAGCCCGCACGTTGCCGCTTGTCAGCTTGATGCCGCTGGATCGAGCTATGACGTTCAGCTTGTCAGGCAATGCCTTGCGCCCCTCTCCCTCAGACGCAGCCGAACGCATGGCCGCCCGTATGGCAACCATTACACCCGCAAGGCGCGCAGATTCATCAAAGAGAGAGAGTTGGCGCATGATCTTGGCCTCTACTTGCCCATTGCTGCTAAAGCGGCCCGTATAGGCGCATAATAAATGTGCGAAGCTTCAAAACGAGCTTTATTCCCCCATCCAGCACGGAACGCATACTTTTCCCTAAAACGGGCCGAGGCTGGGCAAATCATGTGCCAATTCAGATTTGTGCATTCAATAACGAAGGCACCAACAGCCTCCATAAAAATTGTTGTGTCGTCAGATTCTCTGCTGACGCCATCTGGCAAGTAAGCAAGTTCTCGGGGACACGGGTAATTCATTGGCGGCCTCCGCTCTGTCCAAACTTTGTCCGGTACTGGACGTTGACCCCTGACAAGGCGGGCTGTTATGTTGTTTACAGAATGTTTAGAAATAACCGCTCGCAAGACTGTTTTGAACCATTTTTGGTGTTTTGTAAATACCAAAAATGGTGTTCAAGTTTAAAATATGGGTATTTTTTAAAAATACTTATATTTTAGATAGTTATAGTTTTTGTGAGTGTTCAACATCCTGTTCAACTTATGGGGATAAAACTTGAACACCGCAGAACGACTTAAAAAAATTCGTGGAGACATGACTCAGGCTGAATTTGCAAAGCTAATCGACATCCACAAAAATTCACTTGGAAGATACGAGCGTGGAGAGTCTGAACCCGATATTGGTGTATGTTCAAAGATTTGTTCCGTTTTTGGTGTTTCCCCGGATTGGCTTATCTTGGGCTCAGGCCCAATGAAAAAAGATGCACAGCAAGAAGCTGAGGACGACAGCGACTTGATCATGATTCCAATGGCCAACGCAGTGCTTTCAGCAGGCTCAGGAAGTCTTGAAACGGATGGGGACAGCGAACGCTCATATGCCTTCCGGCGTGACTTCATAGCGCGCAAGGGCAAGGCCAAGAACATGGTGCTCATGCGCGTTTCCGGCGATAGTATGGAGCCGGAAATCATGGATGGCGACGTTGTCTTGCTAGATCAGAGTAAGCTCAAGGTTATTCCGGGCAGAATTTTTGCGGTAGGATTTGAAGATTCAATTTATCTCAAGCGGATTGATATGTTGCCGGGGCAGGCCATTCTCAAATCGATCAATCCGGCATACCCGCCTGTTACCCTTGATCTACGCGGCCAGAATGGTGACAAGCTGCGCCTGATCGGCCAGGTGCTTTGGGTCTGTCGCGAATACAGATAACCGCGTTCAAAGGCGCAAAAATAAAGCCCCGCGTGTGTCACTTCTGGCACATGCGGGGCTTTTGATATCTGGTCAAAATTAACTGGCATTTTTAAGCGCGTGTTACGAGCTAACCGTCACTTGTGATTCTGGCGTTGACCACGTTTCGGCCTGCGCCTATTCTTTCCAAACCAATAGCCCATGCGGCTTTCCCGTCCCACTATATCCTTCTATGTTCCGGTATATTCCGGCTCCTGTTTCTCCAAGTCTATCTGTCGCTTAACACGCAGATGACTCCGATGAACCGGGTTTACCGCTGCCGGACATCTGCTGTTTGACGAACATCGCCTGCGCAAGGTGTTTGCTGAAATCAAACTATTTCCAGAATGACAAGTCAAAAATTACGGAGGGAGAATAGATTATGCCAAGAATAAATATTGGGGCCAAACCATATGTTATGCCAATGCCAGTGCTAATACTTTCATCGTATGATGAAGATGAGAAGCCTTGTGCCATGCTAGCGGTTTGGGGTGGCATCAGTAATGAGACAGAGATTTCCATAACAGTTGCATCACAGCGACATACTTTAAAGGGGATTCTTACCAGAGGTTCTTTTGTTGTCAGCATGGCTGATGTAGAAAATAAAATAGCCTGTGATTATCTTGGGATAGCAACAGGGAATAAGGTCGAAGATAAATTTGATAAATCTGGATTCCACACGACAAAATCTGGGTTCGTTGATGCCCCTATCATTAATGAACTGCCATTTTCCGTTGAATGCAGACTAAAAAGTTATGATGAAAAAAATTGGAGGCTTGTTGGAGAGATTGTAAACGTTAGCCTTGATGAACGAATTATTGGAGAAGGTGGAAAAGTATCATTTAAAAAATTTCATCCACTTGCTTTTGATTGGATGAATAAAATATATCTTTCAATTGGAGATAAAGTTGGTGATGCATACCGTGATGGTCTTGCATTGAGGTAAGCAATTCCATTTTTCTTGACGGACTAAAATAGCCTGACAATAACATAGGCTGTTTTTACAAATAGGCATCCATTGCATTCGCAACAAGCCTAATCGATATTGAATATTTTTATGTCTAAAAAATCCCGGCCCCACTGAGTCGGGATTTTTATTTTAGGCCGTTAGCCTTTGATTTTAGGCCGCTTTCCTCACCATCTCTGATAGCAGATCATCAAGCAGCTTTGCCGCATTGGCGATTAAGCTCATTCTGGACGCTACCCTTCATACGTTGATACGGCTCACATTTACCAGCCAGACATAATTTGCACCTCACCCCAAAAAACATGCTCGGCTTTCCCCTCCAAGGAGAAAGCCGAGCATTTGTATCATCCTGATTTCTGCCTGCCATGCAGGTTGATCAGGAGGCAAGTTATGTTCGTTAATGGGGCCGCTCGGTGCTAGTCGCAAACGCCTTCATGTTCGGGGCCTTCGGGAACAGTGCAGGCGTGTTGCTTTTTGCCTGTTCCGTTGCACTCAAAACATTTCGTTCCAGCATCGTCTTTTCCCTTGCCCTGACAAGCCGGGCAGGTGGTGTAGTCATCAACTCTCGTATTCTGGGCCATAATGAGTCCCCCTTTCTGGAGTTATGCTATACATTACTACTAGCACCCCAGTGTCAAGTGCACAAGCGACAGTTCCAGCCCGGATACCCGCAGCGGCAGCATACCGCGCCAGCTTTAGCGCGCTCGTCAGCGAGCGCACAGATGCCCGCCCAGCCCGTCAGCTCCCGCATTCTTCCTATCCACCCTGCCCCGCTGCCTTTCTGCCCTCCAGTCTCCACCCGCAGCCCAGCACTTTTGCTATCGCACAATGTTCACGCTTTTAGTGAAACAGATACCAGCATGACAACCAACGAGGGGGCATATAATAAAATGTACGCAGTTAACCATACAAACACTCTTACACATAAAAACCATGGAAGATATAAAACCCTATCTTGAAAAGGCCGAACAGTATCACGGGCACATTTGCAGCGGGCAGATTCTGGGCATCCGCATGACCCTGATGGCGCTAAAAGCATTAGGCATGTCGCCGCACGACGATATGCGCGATCTGGTTATCTTTCTGGAGACTGACCGCTGCGTTGCAGATGCTTCCTACGTGGTTACTGGTGTGACCGTGGGCCGCAGGCGGGTCAAGATGTACAGCTACGGCAAAACAGCCATGTCCTTTCTGGATCTGAAAACTGGCAAGGCCGTGCGCGTCAGCGTCATCACCTCCGACAGACCGCCCCACCATGCGGACAAAACCGCCCAGCTCGCTTTTTGGGAAGGCTACGCCGACAACGACATTTTTTCCTGCCAGCCTGTGAGCATCGCCATGCCCGAGGGCGAATTGCCCGGCCCGCCCGCGCGCATTGCGACCTGTTGTGTCTGCGGCGAAGACGTGCTGGATTGCAAGGAAATTGTGCAGGATGGCAAAACATACTGCCGGGCATGCCTCAATGGCGCATATTACAGCCCGCTTGGGTGCAGCCATGCATAACCGTTGGCATTTGTATGACGAACTGATTGATTCCGTTCCGTCAAAGGAGCTGGTTAAATCCTTTGTTTACGGCGATCACTGGCTGATGGTGGAATCAGACGCCGGGGGCGTGGGCATGGCCCAGCATTTCCCGACCATGCCGGGCGTGCAGGATCCCTCGCTCTCCTCATATGAAATTGTCGGCCAGCCCTTGCGCAAGGTGGCCAAACGCCTAAAATCGTGGGATTTCAATCAGGCCTCCATCGGCCTTGCGGCCCTTAATGCAGCCAACAACACTCTGGCCCTGCGGCCAGAAAGCCCCATCCAGCCCGGCATAAACCGCATGCCCGGAGATGCCTTCAAATTTTTTCTTGCAGAGGCTACAGGTAAAAAAGTTGCGGTGATCGGGCATTTCCCCGGTTTGCACATGCTGCGCCAGCACTGCGACATGTGTATTCTTGAGCGCAATCCACAGCCCGGCGACCTGCCCGACGCCGCAGCGGAATATATTCTGCCGGAGCAGGATATTGTTTTTGTCACAGGCACAACATTCATCAACAAAACCATCACCCGCCTGCTGGAACTGACCCGGAAGGCCAAGGTTTTCATGGTCGGGCCAAGTACGCCCATGCATCCCCTGCTGTTCCGGCACGGCTTTGCTTCGCTTTCCGGCCTGGTGGTGGAAAATGCCGCTGGCGTGGCCCGCGCCCTTAAAGACAACAACTGCGAGGCCATTTTTGCCAGCGGGGGCCTCAAGGTAAATTTGCTGCCCGGCGGTGCCCAGTGAATATTGAATCTTTTGAGAAGCTTTGGGTCGATTATCGGCCCGACCGCAAGGATGCGCTGGATTTCTGGAACAAGCGCGCCCCCTCGTTCAACAAGCGCATCCGCCGCAAAACTGCGGACGAACACCGACAGCGCCTGATGGAGCACCTTGCGCGCAAGGCTGGCCTTGACCGCAACAGCGCGGTGCTGGATATCGGCTGCGGCCCCGGCGCGCAAAGCCTTGAAATGGCCCCGCTGGTGGGCCGGGTGGAGGGCTTCGACCTTGCGCCCAGCATGATTGATCTGGCAAAGACCAATGCCGTTGAAGACAATTGCCCCAACGCCTGCTTCCGCGTTCTGGACTGGCAGGCGGCAGACATCGACAGCATGGGTTGGCGCAAACAATTCGATCTGGTTCTGGCATCGCGCACGCCAGCCATCAACAACCGCGCAACGCTGGAAAAGATGATTGCCGCCTCCAGCCGCGCCTGCTGCATGATCACGCATGTGGAAATGCGCCATTCCATTAGGGATCAGCTCAAGAACATGCTCGACTGGGACGAACAGAAGGCCCGCATTGCCCGCAGTTTCTTCTGTGCATTCAACATGCTGTTTCTGATGGGTTTTTATCCTGAAGTGGAATACTTTGACCGCGCGTGGGAAAGCGAAACGACCTTTGAGGATGCGGAACTGATGCATCTCAATTATTTCAGCAGCATGATGACAATTTCTGACAGCCTGAAAGCCGAAATGCGCAAAAAGCTGGCAAGCCTCTGCCGCGACGGGATTATTCAGGAAAAGGTGGAATCAAAGCTGGCCGTCATGTTCTGGAAAATATAGCTCACAGCGCCCGGCCACTGGCTGGGCCTTTTGCTATTTGAGGCTGAACTGAATGGGAACAACCACGCGGGCGGCCTGCGGCGGGGGCGCAAAGGGGGATGCCCGGTGCACGGCTTCCAGCGCCGATTCGTCCAGCGAATCAAAACCGCTGCTGGTGCGCAGCTCCACATTTTGCGCCGAGCCGTCCCTGGTGATGGTAAAGGCCACATACACAAGCCCCTGAATGCCCATGCGCTTGGCTTGCGGGCTGTATTCCAGGTATTTGCGGATGCGCTTTTTGATGTATTCGTAATTGCCCTTAAGGTAGCCCCCGGCATCACCCTGCCCTTCACTGGCGGCCCCGTTGCCCTGACCGCTGCTGCCGCTGCCGCGCCCCTGCCCTGATCCCTCTGCCAGCGACATGCCCTGCCCTTGCAGTTTGCTCTGGCTTGCGCCGCTGCCAGCGCCCGACTCTGCGCCAGAACTTGCGCCAACAGCAGTGGCAGACGGTTTCAGGTCGGCGACTTTGGCTGTCGTATTGTTGTCCGCCTGTTCCCGGTGCTGAACATTCTGTTCCTTGCGGGGCGTGGCTTTTGTAATTTTTTCGACCTTGGCGGGGTACGGTTTTTCCTTGGGTGACGCATCGGCTGTTTTTTTTGCCGCCGCTTTTTCGGCAAGCCGGGGTATGGCAAGGGGAGATTGGGAATCCGCCACGATGGGTTCGACAGATTTTTCCTGCTGTTGGGGGGCTGGGCTTGTTTCTTTTTGAGCGGCTACCGCCTCTGCGGCAGGTGCCGCCACATCCACCTGCGATGCTGCATCCTGTTCCGTCTGGGCGCTGCCGCCGCCAGCTCCGGCGGGTTCTCCGGCGGAGCCTGAACCGGGCTCGCCGTAAGTCAGGGTAATCACCACCCCGTCAAAATCGCCATTGCCCGCTGGCTGCAACAGACTGCCCAAAAACCATATCATCCCCAGCACGACAAGATGCGCCGCAAATGAGGCCGCAAAAAACCACGGGCCTTTGGTATGCGGCTTTACGGGCGGTTCCTCAAGATAGGGAGCGGCAAAAATCTGCCTGTCGGCTGCGGGTTCCATACTCATGGCGCATCCGGTTCTGTAAGGTGCATCCAGCGCTGGGCCCTGGAGGGCAGGTTGTACAGCTCCTTGATCTGAGGCGCGGTAACAGTAGTGGAAACCGGGCCGTCCGCAACCACATGCCCCGCCTTGAGCAGTATGGCCCGCCCCCCCAGATACACCGCCTGTTCGGGATGGTGCGTGGTCAGTATGATCGCCGGCCCGGAGCCGGAAAGTTCGCCAATCAGCTCCAGCAGATGAAACTGGTTGCCGTAATCCAGCCCGGTAACAGGTTCATCCATAACAAGAGCCGAGCACTCCTGACACAAGGCACGCGCAATAAGCACAAGCTGCCTTTGCCCGCCGGATAGCTCCAGATAGGACTTGCGCGCGCAGCTTGCCATGCGCACCTGCTCCAGAGCGGTCATGGCCCTGCCCACATCATCGGCGGAAAACCTGAGCCAGGGGCTGCGGGCTGTGCGCCCCATAAGCACCACATCAAGAACCTGATAGGCAAAAACGCCCGTATGCATCTGGGGCACATAGGCCAGTGTGCGCGCAAGCTCCGCGCGCGATATTCCTTCCTGCGGGCGGCCTTCCAGAAAAATGCTGCGGGGCGGCACGGGCAAAAATCCCAGAATGGCCCGGAGCAGCGTTGTTTTGCCGCAACCGTTGGGGCCAAGCACGTTCACCACTTCTCCCCGGCCCACGCGCAGAGAAACCTGCTGCAGCACAGGCGGGGCATCAAAATAGCCAAGGGTGAGGTCACGCACTTCAATCATAGCGTCTCTTCCAGTCGTACCACAGGCTAAAGGCAAACAGCGGCAACAGGATGATTGAAGTGGCAATGCCCAGCGGCAATTCCACAGTCCAGATCGTGCGGATGAAGGAATCCGTCAGCAGAATAAAGAGCGCGCCGCCCAGAGCTGAATTCAGCAGGCCAAGGCGATTGTCCGGCCCGCAGATAAAACGCATCACGTGCGGAATGACAAGTCCAACCCAGTTGATGACGCCCGCCATGACAACAGTCAGCGAGCACGCCAGCGTGGCAGCCGCAATCAGTTGCATCTTCATGCGCACGCTGTTCACGCCAAGGGCCATGGCCTCGTCGTCGCCCATGGAAAGCGCGTTCACGACCTTGCCGTTAAGGCAGATAAAGGCCAGAGCGCTGAGCATGAGCGGCCCGCCCCATACAAGGTGGCGCGGCTCTGTGCGCGAAAGCGAGCCCATGAGCCAGTAAACAATTTCTGGCAACTGCCTGTTGGGGTCTGCCACGTACTGCACAAGCGAGGTCAGGGCCACAAAAAAGGAGCTGCTGACCATGCCGCCAATGAGCAGGGCAAGAAAGCGCGCCTTTGGGTAAAGCATGGAAAAAAACAGGGCAAGCCCCACGCCCAGCGCGCCGCCAATAAAGGCCAGCACCTGTGTGGCCGCCATGGATGAAAAAGCCAGAATGCCCACGGCCCCGCCAAAGGCCGCCCCGTGCTGCACACCCAGAATACCGGGCGACACAAGCGGATTCTGAAACATGGCCTGGTACACGCTGCCAGATACCGCAAGGCTTGCGCCCACCAGCAGAGCCGTGACAATGCGCGGCAGCCGCAGATTAAAAAACAAAAACAGCACCTGCTTTTGATCCGGGCTGAGCGTGTTGCCAGACCATGCATCGGCAAGCGCGCGGCAGAGCGCGCCCATGTCCAGAGGGTAGCGCCCCATGTGCAGCGAGAGCAGCACTGCGGCAACCAGCATCACCCCCAGCCATAGCAAAATTTTTTCAGAACGTGCCATAAGGTTCAAAAAGCTCGTTTATCTGCGCATCGCTCAGATCCAGATTAAAAAAAAGTTTCATGAATCGGCGGCTCTCAGCCTTGATATCCGCAGCGTACAGGTCGGGGTGCAGCAAATTTGCCAGCCATTGCACGCCCATAAGCCGCATATAGGTTGCAGGGCGCTCTATCCAGCTGAAGGGGCCGCGCGGGATAAAATACACCCTGCCCGCTTGCACCGCAGGCAAGGCCGACCATTGAGGGTCTGTATGTATCCGGCGCATGAGATTGGGGTGGAATACCAGCACCACATCCGGATTGTAGGCCATAACCTGTTCAAAGGTGACCTTGAGCTGAGCGTTTTCCGTGCCGGGCGGGCACATGTGCACACTGTCCGCGCCTGCGGCTTCGAGCACCTCCGAACGCACGGAATCCTTACAAACAGATGCAAGCCCGTTGGCCTCCAGCGCTACATACACGCGCGTGCGCCGTTCTGAGGGCAGATTTTTCATGGCCGCCGCCACCCGGTTCAGCGTTGCATCAGCATACGCAGCGAGGCTCTGCCCGCGCTGCTCGCGATTATACAGCCGCCCCATTGTCAGAAAGCAGGCCGCCATATCCTTCATGCTGCCGCCTTGGGCGGTGGATACCTTCATGCCTAGGCTGGTCAGGGTCTGCTCTATGGGCAAATGGTCGTGCATGCTCATGGAAAGGTAAAAGGCCTTTTTGATACCGCTTGCCAGCAGCATTTCCCTGTCAGGAATAAAGCCCTGCCCATACCATCCGCCCAGAATGGGCAGGTCGTGATACTGGGGAGGAATAAATTTTTTTTCATAATCCCGCAGGGGGGTGTTCCAGGCTGCAAGCAGCTCCGGCGCAAAGGCGTAAAGCGTGAAGGCCGAGGGCGGCGTGGGGCAATAGACACTTCTGGCATCGCCGCTGACGGCGGACTCTGCCGCGCGTGCGCCGCCGGAGCAGGGCAAAAAGGCCGCAAGCATAAGCGTTGCCAAAAACAGAAATGTACGGCGAATCTGCATGATGTTGCCCCAAGTGGGGCCGCCTGCGGGCGGCCCCACCCGATTAAGATTAATGTATTAGAATGTTGCGGTAACACCCATAAAGAAGCTGCGGCCAGGCTCCGGATAATAGGCGCTGTACGCATACTCCTGATCAAACATGTTCTTTACGCCAGCTTCCACGGAAAAGTTCTTGTTGATATCGTAAACAGCCTTGAGGTCCACGGTGGTGAAGCCGGGTGCCTTGCGGTAATACGTATCGTAAGGGGCACTGTTCCAGTAGAAGCCGCTGCTCATGTTGACCTGCGGAATAATTGAGAATCCTTCCACAGGCGTGATGACGCTGTACAGGGTGCTTGTAAGCTCGGGCAACTGGGTAAGCTTGTCGTCGTTGGTGCAGTTGTTCCAGTGCATGTAGTTGAACACTGCCCCCACGCTCACATACTGGTTGAACACAGCTTCCGCGCCAAGTTCGTAACCGTAGAAGGTGGCCCGGTTCAGGTTGGAGAACGACATGTTGCCAGAAGTACCCTGCGAGGTGATCAGGTCGGTCACATCGCTGTAGTACACGCTGCTGTTGAGCTTGAGCCAGTCGCCAAAAATACCCTTGTAGCCCAGCTCGTAATGATAGGCCTGTTCGGGGTTAAGATCGGGGTTGGCCGGAGTGCCGTTCGTGCGCATGTAGCGCTCGCGCATGGTGGCAAAACGCGATTTTTTGGCAAAGGTGGCGAACACCTCATGGTGTTCCGTCAGGTCATAGAAGGCCCCGACCTGATAGTTGAACAGGGTCTTGGGGTCGCTCAACCCGTCCTTGTAGGAATTCATGTCGCCCGTGGTGTGATCGCGACTTTCAAGAGTCTGCGGAACCATGGTGCTGAGACTGCTGCCGAAAACCAGGGTGAGCTTGTCCACGGGCTTAAGGGTGTATTCCGCGCCCAGATCCGTGTAGGTTTCCGTGATGTGCTCATCCAGCTGCGAACCCACATCCGCAGCCTTTTTCTTGAGCTTCGGCTTCACGCCGGTGTCGTCAAACACGCTGTAGTCATTGTATTCTTTGTGAGAAAGAAGGCGATAACCAGCGGAAAGGGCGATCTTGTTGGCGGGGTTGAAGGTATAGTCAAACGTCAACTGACCGCCAGTGGTGAACTGGTCATACGTCTTGTCCGCGGAATCCCGTTTGGTCATGGACACGTCGGTGTAACTTTTTGAGGTGTCCTGATGCCAGTCGTAATAGGCAACAGCCTTCAGGTGCGCCTTGCTGCTGAGGTTAAAATTGCCATTGGCATACACGCGGCTGGTTTCATACTCCGGCCATTCCCAAAAGCGCTTGTAAGGATAGGTGGTTGAGTCGCCAATGCGGGTCTGGGCGGCATCAAAGGGCTGTCCCTTCTGAAAATGCTGCCGCGTGTAGCCCACCATAACATCCACATCATCATTGGGCGTCCAGCCGCCAATGATGTTGCCGGAGAGGGTCTGATTGTCCGAGTTGCGCGCGCGGCTGCCCGGCTGATAGGGTGCGGAGTCAAAACTGGCAGGATAGGTAAAGAAATTCTGGTTGTTGAATATGAACGTTCCCTTGAGGTAGTAGAGATCCTGCTTGGTTCCCACGCTTGCCGCAGCCATTTGACCCTGATTCTGCACGTTGCGGTCAAAAAAGTTCATGTACTTGGCGGTGGCTTCAAACTCTTTTTTGGGTTTTGCCGTACGCAGGTTCACTGCACCCGCAAGGTTGTTGTTGCTGATCAGCAGGGGCGAGCTGTAGCCCTTGGAGACTTCGATGGATTCAAGGCCATAGGTCAGGATGTTGTTGGCATCCCATTCGTTGCGATACGCGGTTGCAACGGGGATATCGTCAATATACAGGCCCACCTGATAACGGTTGGAGCCACGAATGCTGATGGTTCCCTCATTGCGGCCTGCAGAAGTTTGCAGGTTCACACCTTCCACGCCGCGCAGGGCTTCCCAGAGGTTTCTGGCGGTTTTCCGCTCTATGTCCACCTGGGTGATGTGGTCGATGGTATCCTTGGAAGCTGCCATTTCCAGAGGAGAAAGTTGAACTTCGCCATTACCTTCATTACCGGCGGATGCAGCACATGGGCTGCCTATGATCCCCAATAAAGCCATTACCGCCGCATGCCTTTGCCACTGTTTCATTGTGCCTCCAGATTTGAATCGTCTTCCCTGCCCTCTTCCTGCCAATTATTTAAAAATGCTTCTGATAATTAATATTTTATTGTGTAAACAACCAATTGAAGGGGGGCAACGGTGGCACGATATATTGGGAACCGTGATTATTGGTGAAGCTTGGGGAAGCGATCTCCTTAAATTTCAGGAGGAAAAGGTAATTAACTAACCATGCTGTTAAAAAAATAAAAAGCCAGCAGGACTCCTTAGCTTTCCGCAGGAGCTGCTGGCTTCAGTAAATTCTGGATGAGAAAAAAAGGAGAAATGTTCCGCCAATCGCGTAAAATGAGGATTGATGCTGCGGCGTTTCAACACTGGAGATAGTGCAATTGCACCCATCGCATATTGTGGAGAGGGGCACGGATAATTTTAACATTACAAATCAATAGACTAACAAATATACATAGCTTAATTTATCTGACTACAACAAATCTTTGACGGCCTCTCTGCCAAGGGCTATGTTTTATCAATGAATAAAGACAACCTTCCCGTGATTCGGCCCTGTATAAAATGCGGCAACTACCCCAAGCTTCAAACATCCAGACCTGAAGGCAGAACCCACGACATCTTCCGCCTCTATTGCGACTGCGGGAACTGTCCCTTGCAGTGGTCGGTCAGCGAATCTGCCGCCATTCGGCTCTGGAATTCCTACGTAGCATCCTGAGCATGCCTGCTCTACCCTCCGTCTTTTCTTGTTGGCCGCACCCTGCGGCATGCACAGTGATGATCCGCCCCCACAGTGCGACATATCCGGTTCCCCCCAAGACACATTGACCGGATGCACATGCTGGCGAGACCCTGTGCGCAAAAAAATAAACCTGTCGCCCCGCAGCAGGAGTAGTTATGAACAGCCCTGACAATGGCTTGCAACGCATATTGGCAGCGCCTCAAGATGACCTTGAAACTGTCTGGAAGCGGTTGCTCAACGCCATCGAGATCACAAAAATTCCTGTTTTTTCTGTCGTAGATCACAAAAAGAATGCAGTTGAAGCAGGCCTTGATATGACGGGCGCACGCGTGATTACCTTTGGCAATCCGGCTGTGGGCACAGCCCTCATGCTTGAAGCCCCGGAGGCAGCCCTTGATCTGCCCTTGCGCATTTTAGCGGTGGAAACGCCCCAGGGGGTTTGCCTGCTCTGGAATGACCCAGCTTGGATTGCGCGCCGCCACGGAATTGTCAAAAACGCGGACGTTGCACAAAAAATACAGAAGTTGATGGAGCGACTCACCCATGAGGCGGCTCAACATCAGTCTGGGGCTGGAAACCAGTAGAAAATTGCGGTGGCGGGTACGCCATAAAAAAAGGCGAGCCGGAAAACTCCCGGCTCGCCCCAATCGTTTGCTCCCAAAGAGTGGACTATTTTGTGCTGACGGACAACTCCTGCCCAGTCACCCCGCAGTAGACAAGTAAGAGCTCCACGCCCTCATCGCCCGTATAGCCATAGTGCGGCTTATTGACCATCTCCGCCAGAAAGTCCCCCTGCTTCAACTGCCGCTCCTGACCGTCCACCTCGCTTTTTACTGTCAGCGCGCCCGCATGCACATAGGCAATATTCGGCATTGGGTGAGTGTGGCTGCCCAGACGCGAATTGGGGGGAATCACAATTTTTACAATCTTGATGTCCGCATTCCCTGCCGGGTATGAGCCATAGGGCGTTCCATCCCAGGAGTGTTCGGCTTCAAACAGCACCGTCTTGGTTACGCCGGTGGCAGGGGCCACAGCGGCAACAGCCTGGCGCGCCTCAAACAGCACCGCGTCTCTGCCGCCCGCCCAGAAACCCGCAGCAAAAATGGCAATGCCTGCGGCCATGGCGAGGGCGTAATTCTTTTTAAACATGTTCTTCTCCTGCATGGTGCCGTTTCATAAAAACAGGGGAACAATCAATATATCTTAGCATATACAATTACTTACGTGCCGACATCAACCGGTATTTTGCCCCCGCCGCAGCCAGCGCAAAATGGTTGCAAACATTTGATCCGGTTCCACCGGCTTGGCAATAAAATCATTCATTCCTGCTGCAAAGCAGCGGTCGCGATCTTCATTAAATGCATTGGCCGTCATGGCAATGATGGGCAGGTGCTGAGCGGACGGCATCTTTCTAAGCTCGCGTGTCGCCTCCAGACCGTCCATATTGGGCATCTGCATATCCATCAACACCAGGGCATGGTAGCCGGGGCTGGCTTGGCGCACCTTGGCGAGGGCTTCCAGCCCGTCACGCGCAACCTCTACTTCAAGCAGGGCCTCTGCCAGTGTTTCTGTTGCAACAATCATATTTATTTCATTATCTTCCACAAGCAAAATACGGCTGCCTGCAAAATTTACTGAAATTTCCTTGCAGGCATCCTTGATCTGCTCTTTGGCCTTAACAAGGCTGGCGTCTTCAACTTTGTCAAAAACCGCTGTAAACCAGAACGTGCTGCCCTGCCCCAATGTACTATGGGCCCCGGCCTGTCCTCCCATGAGTTCTGCAAGTTTTCTGGTAATGGCCAAGCCAAGGCCCGTGCCGCCAAAACGCTTGGACATGGAAGAATCAGCCTGCTCAAAGGGAGCAAACAGGTTTGGCAGTTGCACCTCGGCAAAGCCTATGCCGGTATCTGTCACCTCAAAGCGAAGTCTCACGTGCGATTCCATTTCCGCGTCCATCAGGGTACGGATGGCAACACTGCCCGAGGGGGTAAACTTGATGGCATTGCTCACCAGATTGAGCAGGGCCTGCGTAACGCGCAGGGCATCGCCCTTGAGCGCGCAGGGCACAGGATCAGATTCCACGTGCAGTTGTATGCCCTTGGCAGAAGCGCTTTCTGCCATGATTGACACCACATTGTCAGAGATAGCCCTTATATCCATCGGTTCGGCAACAATAACCAGCTTGCCGACTTCAATCTTTGAAAAATCAAGGATATCATTGATAATGCGGAGAAGATGCCTGCCTGAAGCCTGAACGCGCTCCAGCTTTTCCGTTGTATCCTTATCCTGCGTTTTTTTTCGCAAAAGGTGGGCAAGCCCGATTATGGCGTTCAACGGTGTGCGTATTTCGTGGCTCATGCTTGCCAGAAAGACGCTCTTGGCGGCATTGGCAGCTTCGGCCTGCTCACGGGACAGCGCCATCTGAGCCATTGCTAGGCGTTCATTTGTGATGTCGTCAATAACAGACACTATCCCCTTGGAGTGGTCAGCCGGATCAACCGCCGTGCCTGTCATGCGCGCCCAAAAAAGGGTTCCATCGCGGCGCACCAGTTCTTCTTCCCTGCAATAGGTTTCACCGTTCCATATCCGCTCGTAAGAAATTTTGCCCGCATCAAGGTACGCCTCGTTGTCTACATACCATATTCTCACGGATTTACCGATCATCCCGCCCTCAGGCCAGCCAAACATTTCGTGCATTCTGCGGTTGCCGCGAATGATTGTGCGGTCGGCAATCAGCGCTATGCCTGAGCTGGCGCAGTCGTATATGGTCTGCAGCACAGCCGTGCGCGCGGCAAGCTCGGCAGAGCGACTGGCTACCTGCTCCTCCAGTTGATCGTTAAGCGCGGCAGTGGCCTGCTCCGCCCTTTTGCGTTTTTGATTCTGTATTGCCAGAGCAATGGACAATGCAGACAAAATGGCAATGGCTACCGCAGCGGCAATTACCGAATTGCGGTATTCGCTCCAAATGGTTCGCGGGCGGTTCAATATTATGGAATCTGGGGGTAACTTGGTGGTGTCGGCACCCCAACGCAGCAACTGAACCCAGTCAAACATGGGCTGCGGCAGCACTGCGGCATCTGTGTTGTCTGCATCAATTTTACGGATTCCGGTCAGAAACTCAAAACCGATTTTGCCTACTTGCCGCCCAACCTCTGTGGTCATTACAACAGACCCCCCTAATGCACCCTGGAGGACATGCGCATCATAGAGGGCCAGCACTGGCGCGTTTGCCAGCCTGGCGACATCGGCGGCCACTTCTGCGGGAACAAAGCTGTGTCCGGTACTGTCTTTGTAATAAGTTCCAAGCAAGACAAGGGTATTGGGGGGCAGCGACGAAATCCGCTCCAGCATTTCTGCATAGGACAGTGCCGCAGTATCCTCCATCTCGATATTTTCTGGCAATGCGGCCCGGGCCGAAACCACCTGAGTATGGAATAAAGACTGTTTGTTGTATGCTCCGGCAACTACAACCAGCTGATGCGTTTGCGGAAAAAGATCGAGCCCATAGCGGAGCGTTCCGGCAATATCCCAGCGGCTGCCCACATACAGAACTGAGTGCGGGCGACCGCGCCACGATACCGCAGGATTCGATATCTGGGTTGCCAGAACTGGCACTTCAAGCGGCACCATGCCAGCGCACTCATATGCAAAAAATTCCAGCGCAGCCTGATTTTGCACCACCACCAGCCCAATGTCTGCCTGGGCAATCTTTTCCTGCAATACGGATGCAAGCCTGGAGCGCCAATAGGTGCTGTCGTTGCGTACAAGGTCGAGCATTTCAACGTAAATATCGTTGAAACTCAGGCCTTTTTCCCTGAGGACTTCAACGGTTCCGGCAGCCATGTTGTCTGTAACAGGCAGGCCATATTGCGACCCGGAAAGAATGAGCACGGACTTGTGCTCTGCGGTTTGCGGCCTGCCCGATTGCCTTTCCGACTGCATGCCTTGCGCATTGGCCGTGGCGGCGCTTGCCGCGAGGGTGGAAAAACCGGTATCAGAAACCAGTAACAGGGCGCATCCCATGATAACCAGACACATTGCAGCAATGCGCAGGATAGATGGACGATGAAAACTGCTCTTCGGCAGTTTCACAATGGGTAGCAGTGATTGCATCTATTCACCCCTGCGTCGCAAGCCCATTTATAAAACGAGGAATCTGCGTAAGGGTGCCTGCCGTGCGCGCTGCGCACCTCGTGGCTTCTGATTACATCTTGTATTTTATAGTAAATACATCCAGGGGCGAAGTCCAGCTACTACAGGTTGCGCAATCCGTGTGAATAAACGGTTTAGCCTGATATTATAATATGTTAATTTGTTTAATTTTTCAACGACCAGGCATATTTCAAGTGTTGCAGATATTCAAAGACCTGCAATACACCTACACATGTTACTATTTTTTATTATTATCTTGCATTGCGCTACACAAAAAAATAGTAGCATGCAAACGATACTAAAATACACCGCAAAAGGCAGTGGGACAATACAACTACAGATGCGCTTCTTTGTAAAATTCATCCGGCTTGAGAATAAAAATTTCATCGCTGTTCTTGTCAAAAGAAAACAGGCCCCGTTCCTGCGCCTGCCGCATCACCTTGTATAGGGTGATGCGGTGCATGCCGAGCAGATCAGCCATATCTCGGTAAGAAATATCGCGTTTGGCCCGCAGCGGTTCTGAGCCCGGCACAATCCGTGAAGCCAAAAATTTACAAATACGCGTAAGGTGCGATTCCATACATAATGAAACAGCATTTTTTGACAATAGTGTAACTTTTACACTGTAGCTTTTGCAAAGATTAAAAAAAAGTTCAGGATTTTCCATACCCAAACGATGTACATCTTCTCTGGTAAATGTACAGATATAGCAGTCTTCTGCGCAATCGTGAAAAAAACGCACCTCGCCTTGCCCTGTGGCTACACTTTTATCCCCGTCCATAAACATTGGTGTTTCATTAAAGCATGAGCCATCGCCAAGGTACCAGAGCGTTTTTTCACTTCCATCAGGGGCCAGAGCCATAAGGCGAACTCTGCCACTCACCAGAAAATACATTTCTGGCTGATTGTCATAAAATTTATGCCCCTTACGAAACAGGCGCGGCTTTGTGAGCGCCACGCTTCGCCAACACTCATTTTGTCTGAGCAATTCAGTAAATGACACGTCAGCCCCCTGGGAAAGTGATGAACTCAAGGCGTTATGCGGAATTCCGGCCTCTATCATGCCAGCGTTCCACATGCTGTTTTGGAACCTACCGTACCCTTTTTGTGAATTATGTTGCAAGGACAACGTTTTGACCATTTATCTTGTGGCAGCATTCCAGCGTACACGGTCAAAGGCCTCAGGGCAGTGACCAGCCATCGTGAGACTTTCACTTCGGCATTGCGTGTTGTTGCACTACTTGCCGGAAAGCCTTCAACGGTTCAATGTAAGCACATTCAGCCCACTCGAGGAGGTTGTCATGGGACACCCGACTATCTATCCCACAGGCGTAACGGTCTATAATCCGGAAAAAGCCTGGAGTGGATTCACCATCATTCAGGCACCGGACAACGGCGCTTTGCTTCTTGGCATGAACGGTCATGAAATTCGCATGTGGAAGGACGTTCACGGCTTTCCCAACAAGATGTTCCCCGGCGGCATGCTCATGGGCAGCACCGGCACACGCCACCCCAAGCACGGGCTTCAGGATCAGCTTGATCTTGTACAGATCGACTGGGACGGAAAAATCGTGTGGAAGTTCGACCGCGCCGAATTTGTAGAAGATCCCGGCCAGAAGGCTCAGTGGATGGCGCGTCAGCACCACGATTTCCAGCGCGAAGGCAGCTCCACAGGCTACTATGCTCCCGGCCAGGAACCCAAGATCGACTCCGGCAACACCCTGGTGCTTTGCCACAAAAACACTGTGCAGCCCTACATCAGCGACAAACCGCTGGTTGACGATGTTATCTACGAAGTCACCTGGGACGGCGACATCGTGTGGGAATGGAACTGCTCTGACCATGCGGAAGAAATGGGCTTCACCGAGGCCGCGCTCAATGCCATGTGCCGCGACCCCAACTACCGGGGCGGCACCCTCATGGAAGACGCCCCCGGCGTGGGCGACTGGATGCACGTCAACTCCATGTCCACACTTGGCCCCAACAAATGGTTTGAGGCTGGCGACGCCCGCTTCCACCCCGACAACATCATCATTGATGGACGGGAAACCAATATTATTCTCATCCTGGACAAAAAAACCGGCAAGATTGTCTGGCAGCTTGGCCCGGACTATGACCGCAGCCCCGAAGACAAGGCCATCGGCTGGATCATTGGTCAGCACCACGCGCACATGATCCCCCGTGGTTTGCCCGGCGAAGGCAATATTTTGGTATACGACAACGGCGGCTGGGGCGGCTACGGCAACCCCAATCCTGGCGCGCCCAAGGGCGTCAAGGCGGCCCAGCGCGACTACTCCCGCGTGCTGGAAATAGATCCCGTGGCCCGCAAGATTGTGTGGCAGTATACGCCGCATGAAGCAGGCTTCCTCGTGCCACTGGATGCCAGCCGTTTTTACAGCCCCTTCATCAGCTCTGCCCAGCGCCTGCCCAACGGCAACACGCTTATTTGCGAAGGTTCCGATGGCCGCGTTTTTGAAGTGACGGCAGAACACGAAATCGTGTGGGAATACATCTGCCCCTACAAGGGCCACATCAGCCTGCCCATGAACTGGGTGTACCGCGCCTACCGTCTGCCCTACTCCTGGGTGCCGCAGGCGGATGTGCCGGAGGAAAAAGCCATTGAACCTCTGGAAGTCAAAACCTTCCGCGTACCCGGCGCGGCCCCGTTTGGCCCCATGTCTGAAGTCAAGGTTGAAGGCACCATCGGTTACTACAGTGGCGCAGGGCACTGCGTAGCAGCAACGGAATAGAAACCTGTTCGCCATACCTTCCTTGCAGGGGTTCCGTCTTCGGACGGGGCCTCTGTTTTTTTATGGATGAAGCCCCGCTTAAAGCCTGCTCCTCTGGCAAGCATGCTCCGCCGCCCAATTTCAGGTTAGGAGGCTGCCTGTATCAGCTTAGGAAAAGGCAAAAAATTTAAGGAAGCCCCCCACAATATGTCTCCACTACCCAATTTTCGCCATAGAAAAGGCGGGAGAGCAAGCTCCCCCGCCACATCAGCCCAAGGGCTGAAAAAAATCAGAACTGGTAACGGAAGGTCAGCGAAACCCGCCAGTTATCCCGATACTGCGAATCTTCCACGCCACGCCACGTGCTGCCGTCAAGATGCAGGTTCACGTAGGCGGCTTCCACATTCATCAGCAGGTTGTCGTAAATCTTGTAGGTATTGGACACGCTGCCTTCCCAGGCATGGTCGGTGGTGGTGAGGTAGGCCATGGGGCCGTCAGCCCTGCTGGGATAGCTCGTCATATTGGCCTTACGGGGCATTTCCGCACTGTTGGTGCCATGAAAATACGCAAGCTTGAAGGTGTGGGTCAGGTCGTCAATAAAGCTGACATCCTTGATGGTACCCACAATACCCGCCAGACCGCCGGGATTGTGCCCGAGAACCTTCCAGGTATTGAGATCAAAGAAGCCGCCGCCAAAACCCAGCGGAGTGACCGGCCAGGGGGAGTTGAACACAGGCAGACGTTCTGAACCGTTGTAGGGGTTACTGTCGTCGCCGCTGCCGTACCAGGCGGTGATGCCAGGGACGCCCCAGTCGCATTTGTAATCCACCCGCAAGGCCGCGTACCAGCCCTGACGCACGAGATCAAAGGTCTTGGTCTGTCCCGTGGAGCTGAACTGGGTGTAATCTTTCAGCTCGCCCATATCCACGCGGCCATAGGTGAACTCCGCCGCGATGTCAAAAGGCTCGAAAGTCGTGACTTCAGAGGTCAGTCCGCCCCAAAAACCATTGCCCCAGGTATTGTTTGCATTGCGATATTTTTTTTCAAACGTGCTGAAGTAGTTGCCGCCGCTGCCAAGCACAGGCATGAGCCCGCCACGCGGGGCGTAAATGGCAGGTTCGCGCTGATCGGTATTGGTGTTGATGCCGCGCAGGCTGTTCTCGCCAATGAGGCCGTACATGCCCCAGGGGGTTATCTTCATGCCGTTGCCGGTGATCGGCAAGGTCAGCGCCAGCAGATCAAGGTTATCAAGGTAGTTTTTCTGCGTCTGTCCGTTTTGCGTAATTTCCGAATTATCGTTATATGGCCGCGCCCAGAAGCCCGTCAGCCCCATCTTGTAATCACCGCTGCTCACCAGGGGAGAGCTGACGGTCACCCCCGTGGAATACTGGCCGTACACCGCGCTCCAGCCAGTCACATAACCGGGCAGAAGCTGCGGCTGCATACCCATGCGCACCTTTATATCGGTCTTGGGCACGAGCCAGTCAATGTACGCATGCCGGACGCCAAGATTTTTTGAACTGTCCGCTCCAAGAGATGCGCCGTCGCCGGATTTTCCCCAGTTCATGGTGCCAGTGCCTACAGTGAACATCAGGCTGCCGGACACGTTTTCGCTGGCAATGGCGTCTATCTGGGTGCGCAGGCGCTCGATCGCGCCGAAGGTGTCGCTCCCTTTAATCCCGCGCGGCATGACATTGGATGCTTCAAAGCTTACATCAAATGCCCCCTTGACCTTGAAATCAACCGCCTCGGCCGCTTCCGGCGCAAGTAGCAAGCCCCCGGCAAGCAACACTCCCAGTACGTTGTTGCGAACAGCTTTCATCATTCCTCCTGTGCAAGTTGGTGCAACCATACAGAAACCTCTTCCAGTAATGCTCTGTAATGGCGCTTTCCGAAGGCCTGCACCGTTGCCGCAACAACGTTTTTTGAAAAAAGTTTATTTTTTCACAATCAATAGACATCACCTCTCAAAAACAACTCAACATGCTATTTTAAAAGAGTATTTTTATAAATGTGAAAAAAATATTCAGAAAATGTTGCCACAACAACGTCACCAGCACCACTGCTAGCCTAGTTTTTTGAACCAACACGGCAGTGGATGATTTTTTTCACAAAAAATGCAAAATGGCAGACAATGAAAAGGAGAGGCGCAATGCAGGATTCGCCGCGCATCAGCAATAACTACTTTGACGGCCTTGCTGTTACAGGACGCCACAAGGCTGTGTTCTTTATCATTATGGTCGCATACTTTTGCGAACAGATGGATAACTGGAATTTCGGCTTTATTGCCCCGGCGCTGATGCACAACTGGGGGCTAACCATGAAGGACATCGGAACCGTGACCTTCTGGTATTTTGCCTCCATGACCCTCGGCGGATTTGTCGGCGGATTTATCTCGGACATCATCGGGCGGCGCAAAACCTTTCTCATTGCCATCACACTGTTTTCCACAGCCTCCATCATCAATGGCCTCACGGACAGCTTCCACGTATTTGTGGCATCACGCGCCCTGACAGGTTTTGGCGTGTTCTGCCTCATGGTGTGTTCGCAAGCCTATATCGCAGAAATGGCCCCGGCCGAGAGCCGTGGCAAATGGCAAAACATGATCGCGGGCGTTGGTTTTTGCGCCGTGCCGGTCGTTGGCATGCTCTGCCGCCTGATTATTCCCCTGCACGAAGAAGCCTGGCGCTACATTTTCTATATGGGCGGCGTTGGCTACATCGCTCTTATCATCGCCTGGCGCTACCTGGATGAATCGCCCCGCTGGCTGGTGGCCCGTGGTCGCATTGCTGAGGCGGAAGCCGTGATGAAAGACCTTACCGGCAGGGATATCGACCTTGCCAATGCGGCCAGCAAATGCCTGACCAGCAAGCCCCCGCTCAAGGAAGTGCTGCTTGGCATGTGCAGCTCCAAGTATCTCAAGCGCACCCTGGTTATTCTTCTGCTGGTGGTTTGCACCAACCCGGCAACCTTTGTGGTCACCAACTGGACTGCCACCCTGCTCAAGGCTCACGGCTTCCCCCTTGAAGACACACTTATGGCCACCACGCTCATTTCCATTGGCGTACCGCTCGGGCTGTTTGCCTCCAGTGCTTTTACCGACAAGGGCGGACGCAAGATTCCCATTGTCATCATGCTGCTTGTGATGGCCGTGCTGGCCCCCATCTTCGGCAATGTGAGTCAGTACTGGATGGTGGTCATCATCGGCGCGGTGCTTACAGCCTTTGTGATGGGCGTGGGCTTCACCGTGTTTTCCTACACGGCGGAATCCTACCCCACCCACCTGCGCAACACTGCCACGGGCTTCCACTCTTCAATCGGTCGTTTGGCCGTTGCTTTCTCACAACCTCTCATTCCTGTTGTCTATGCAGCATACAGCTTTGACGGAGTGTTTTATATTTTCAGCATGCTGTGCATCATCCCCGCCATTATCGTTGGCGTATGGGGTGCGCGCACGGGTGGCAAGTCGCTCGAAGACATTGCCTAACCTCCGGCTAAAACAGGAATTTACGCATCTGCATCCACGGTTTTTTGTAACAGGAGGCTCACATGGGCATAACCCTTTATACAGCGCCGGACTGCATCCGCTGCAAGATCGTCAAGGCCTTTCTTGCCGAACGCGGGCTGGCATATGACACCATAGATTTCAAGGCTGACGCGCAGGAATTCAACACGTTCTACCGCACAAACCGCAAGGCCATTTACCGCAATCCTGAAGGCGTGGAATTTCCCCTCTTCGCCGATGGCGAGGTCATCAAGCAGGGTTCCGGCGAAATCATCGCCTACCTGCTCTCGGGCCATACACTGGAGGCTTGCGTAACCCGCAGCGACATGCTCCACGGCAAAATCGCAGGGCTTTACCCTTCACAATGCCCTGCCGGGCAGGAAGATAATTTTGCGGTTCTTGTTGATCGCCTGGCAGCTGGCGGCTTGCAGGTCTGGTTGCAGACCGATGGCCGCAAACCGGAGCTGCTGGAAAAGCTGCTGAAGATCAAGGATGTGCACGCAGTCTGCAATCTTGTGGGCGGCCCTGAGGCAAGCACAAAAATTTTTGGCGGCGCTCCCAGCAAGGAAGAACTGGCAAAAACCATAGCCCTTGTGCAGGCCACGCCCGATGGCGCGGTGCGCTTTCTGGCCATGCCGCTGCCCGCTGGCGATGGCTGGGACTGGCCCAAGAGGGAAGATGCCGCAGCGGCGGCAAAACTGGTGGCCGAAGCATGCGGCCAACCCACTCTGCCCTACAGCATCACCCCCATCACGGCGGATATGGTGTGGGACATGCGCGGGCTGGAACCCCTGCCGGAGCAGAACCTGCTCATGTACCGCTCCGCCTCGCGCCAGCACCTGTTCAAGGCAGACATCGTTAAATAGGGGGCGTCATGCAATCTTTTGATATTGTTATTCTGGGCGGCGGCCCCGGCGGAACCACGGCAGCGCGTATTCTTGCCCAGGCAGGCAGAAGCGTTGCCCTGGTGGAAAAAACGCACCTTGGCGGCACCTGCCTGAACTGCGGCTGCATCCCCACCAAGATGCTGCTCGGCGCTGTGGCCCCGCTGGCCCTCTTGCATGCCCAGCAACGAACCCGCGTAGCCAAGGGCGAAATTGCCGTGGACTTTGCAGCGCTCCAAACGCGCGTGAGCCGCTTCACCTCGGGGACGAGCAAAACGCTTGGCAAAAGCCTTGCCAGCATGGGCGTGACAATCTTCACCGGGCGCGGCGAAGGCATTGCACCGGGTACTGTGCGCGTTCATGCCAAAGATGGCACTACAGATCTGACTGCACAGCATATTCTTCTGGCCTGCGGGTCATCTTCCGCAGCCTTTCCCGGTCTGACGCCCGATCACGACTGCGTGCTGGACAGCACTGACCTGCTGGGCATTGAATCTGTTCCTGAAAGTCTTGTCATCATTGGCGCTGGAGCCATCGGCCTTGAACTGGGTGACTTTTTCTCGGCCATGGGCAGCAAGGTGACCATAGTGGAGGCTGCGCCCCACATCGCACCTCTGGAAGATACCGATATCGCCGCAGAATTGCGCCGGGCACTGCAAAAAAACGGCATAACCTGTCACGAAGGCGCACGGGCCAAAGATTTACGCACTGTTGACGGACAGGCGCAGCTCACCCTTGAAGACGGCACGGTCATCAGCGCAGCCAAGGCCCTGGTGGCCGTTGGCCGCACACCCAACACCGCCGGGCTGAACGCCCAGCAATGGGGCTGCAATCTCAACAAGCGCGGCTATGTTGAGACAAACGCCTTTCTTGAAGCCGCCCCTAACGTCTATGCCGTGGGCGACGTCAACGGCCTTGTGCTGCTGGCCCACGCTGCGGAACATCAAGCTGTGTATGTGGCGGAACGCATCTTGGGCGAAAGCGCCGAAGAATATCAGTCCGGCCCGGTGCCCTCATGCGTATACGGAGCCATGGAAGTCATGCGCGTTGGTCAGACGGCGGAGGCCCTCCTGCGCGAAGGCAAGAACGTGGAAGTCTCCCAGGCGGCCCTGTCCCTGAATCCCATTGCGCAGGCAAGCGGCGGCACAGCCGGATTTGTCAAAACAGTCTGGAGCGATGGCAAAATTGCAGGCATTGCCGCTGTTGGCGCGGGAGTTTCGCACCTCGTGATGGTGGCCCTGCTGCTGATCAAGGAAGGCTATACGGCGCAAAACCTGCACAAAGTCATGTTTGCCCATCCCACGCTGGATGAAATTGTGTCCATGTCCATTATGGCGCCCAGAGTGCGCGTGGAATCCAACTGACCCGGCGACCGCCAAGGAGAATACCGTGAACTTTCCTCACGACAGAAAATACCATGCGGAACATTTGTGGGCGCAAAGCCAGCCTGACGGCACCTGCCTTATCGGCATTACCGACTTTGCCCAGGATCAACTGGGCGGGGTGATCTTTGTTGATCTGCCCGCAGTGGGTGCAAGCTTCCGGCAGGGGGAATCCTGCGCTTCCATTGAATCCGTAAAAGTGACCAGTGATGCCATCATGCCCGTCTCCGGTCAGGTCACGGCCATTAATGAAGCCCTCGCAGACGCCCCGGAACTGCTCAACGACGATCCCTACAATCAGGGATGGCTGGTAAAGGTGCAACCTACTGCCCCCGATGAAGGCGGATGCATTACAGCCGAGGAATACGCTCAGACTGTGGCAAGCTGACCTGCCCGATTGTTAAACTCCCCCAGCAATAGCCCCGAAGAATTGCCCTTCGGGGCTATTCTTGTACCATGCGGTAGCAAAGTCCTTCTTCATGTGCATTCACCATGCTGCCCAAACTGACCGAACAACAATCATTGGCTCACAAACGCACAGCCCCTGAGTCTGTAACAGGCTCAGGGGCTGTGCGTTTTCGCGTGTTGGATTCTATTTTACTGCGGTGGGCTTCCAAACTTCAAGGAATTTCGGATAGCCGGGCAACAACGGGGCTTTAACACTCAGATCCTTACCCTTGAGGCCGGGATAATCGGGAGCGTAGCGATAAGCCCTGTGGATCATATTGGTAAATGTCTGATGGGCATTGGGCACGGCATCCTCATGGTCGGAAAAAACAGGCTTGGCCTGCCCTGCCATGATGGGATTAACGAATTCCCATACGACTTCACCTGCGGGGGTTACTTCAAAAAGATGTCCCTGGTGCGTGGATGTCACAAGTACGTTGCCGTTGGGCAGTCTTTCCGCAGCGCCCTGCCGGTAGCTGAAAAAGCTGTTGGAACCATTGGCGGCGTACTGCCATACGATCTTGCCACTGGCCGGGTCGACCTCGATCACGCGGGAGCGGTTGCCCTCGGGCCGTTCCGAGCCATTGTCGAATATCTGCACGTTGCCGTTGGGCAACATGGTGGCGTTGTGTTCGCCAAAAACCTGCTGGGTGCCGTCGTAGTACCATTCGGGACGCGTCCCCTTGCCGTAGGCGGCGGGGTTGCCCCAGCGCTTGACGATTTTGCCCGACTTTTTGTCAACAATATAGAATTCACTGAAGTTACGGGAATTCAGCAAAATCTGGTCGGTCTTGGGCAGGTACTGCACTGTGTTGAAATGCGACCAGTCAAAGCTGTCGTATCCCGGCCCCACGGGTGTGGGCAGGGCAAAGTTGATGTCCAGTTGATCAGGGCCGGTGCCGATATGATCCCAGGCATGCCATTCCCAGACAGTTTTGCCGTTTTTGTCCACCTCGCGCACAAAATCCACCCAGAAATCACGCACGGCCTGCCCCTTGATCTTGACTTCTTCAGGCCACGTGCCGGGCTTGCGGCCCTTGGCCTGAAATTCAGCGGGCGTTTTACGCTCCCAACCCAGAATCATGGTGTTGCCGTTAGGCATGCGGTCAAAGCAGTGGTGCTGGATCTCGTTTTCCGTAAGCATGGTGTACGACCACACCACGTTGCCGTTCCAGTCCAGTTCTTCAATAATGCCGCCTGCGCCGCCAATCTTGACCGGCTGATCCTTGGGGGCGGCTGCGCGTAGCAGATTGCCGTTGGGCAACAGCGTGGCATAGAGGCCGGGAGGGTATTTGCTCTTCCACGTGTGCACAACGTCGCCATTCATATCAATCAGATAAGTGGTTGTGCACTTGACCGTGGGGGCAAAGAGCGTGTAGCCCTTGAAGGTTTTTTCGGGCACGAGCTTGATGACGCCGGTGGGGCCGTCATGCACCTCATATGCAGGAGCCTGCGTGGACAGTCCAAGGGCAAGCAGACCTGCCAACAGGGAAATAGAAGCACGAAATCTCATGATCATATTCCTCCGAGTTCGTGAACATTGCATGTACTGAAATATCGCTCGGGTCTAAAACGAATAGACGACATTGAACGATGCCTTCCATGCATCCTTGACATTGAGGCTTGTGCCAGAGATGTTCTGGTAGTGGCCCCATACGTCATTGTCCAGCCAAAGGTGGATATAGCCCAGTTCCAGGATGAACGTCAGATTTTCCGCGGCCTTGTACTTGCTGTCGAGGTTGACTTCCGTACCCGTATCGGCTGTGGTGAGATACGTGCCGAACGAGTTGAAGTCAGTGTTATTGCGGTAGATTTGCCTTCCTGAAGCATCAGTGGCATGCCGCCCGGTGATGTATGAGGCCATTTTTGTGTTGTTGGTGCCGCCAAAGTAGTTGACGCGCAGGGTATGGCTTAAGTCATCAAGAAAGCTCACGTCCTTGATGCGCGTGCCTACGCCCCATGTACCGCTGGGGTTGACACCCAGCACGCCCTTGCCGCCGCCCATGATGGGATTGCCCCGGTAACCAAAGGTGGAGAGCGAGTTGGTCAGATTATTGGTGGTGGCAAGGTAAGGCAGACGTTCCGAACCGTTATTGGGGTTGTCGTCATCGCCGCTGAAGTACCAGCCGTAAAGACCGGGAAGCCCCCAATCCAAAGCGTATTCTGCCAGCAGCATGCCAAACCAGCCCCGGCGGTTCAGGTCTTCCTTGCCGTGGTCAACGCTGCCGTAAATGAAATCCCATGAAATCCTGAGAGGTTCAAAGCTGGTCCACTGCCCGGTCAGCCCACCCCAATACATGGAGCTGTAATCATCGTTCCACAGTCTGGAGGTGCCCCTGCCGGAGCTGAAAGCCGCCGGGTACAAACCATCACGCAATTCCAGGCCATCGATAGCCTGCCCTGTTATGGGATTGGTCAAAGCAACTTTTTTGCTGCCACCGGGCATGTTGGTAACTGCGGCGGGCATGAGACTGTTTGGCCCCATGGCTCCGCCCATACCCCAGGGCGTAATTTTGAGTCCGTCCACCGTCACAGGCACGGTCAGCGCAAACAGATCAAAATTATCCATGTAGCTGGCAGGCTGTGAGGTAGTACCGCTCCAGTTGTCGTTGAGCAGGCGCATCCACACGCCGGTAATGCTGACGGCATCGTTCATTTTCCACGATGCCGCTATTCCGGCCACATCGTCCTGAAAAACGGGACTGTCCAGAGCAAATCCGGGGAGTTTTATGCCCTGAAGGCCCATGCGCAGTTTCAGCGGGGTGTTGGGAACGACCCAATCAAGATAGGCGTTTTTGACCTTGACCACGTTGCTGCCATCTGCCCCCAACGCTCCGCCCTGAGTAGCCATGCCCCAGCGCTGTTCGCCAATTTCAAAAAAAACGGTACCGGCAAGGTTTTCTGAAGCCTTGGCATTCAGTTGCAGATGCAACCTCTGGATAGCTTCAAACTCGTCCCTTTGCTGGTGTATGGCAGCCCACTGTTGCCCCCTAACGTTGTTGCCGTTGCGGTCCTTTCCCATGAAGTTGCCGCCGTTGATGTAGTCAAAGGCAAACTGCCAGCTTCCCTTGACGTCAAAATTGACCGCTCTGCACTGGGGTGCGCTTCCGAGCAGCAATCCTGCTGCCAAAAGTAGTATGCCCAGCTTTTTCATCCTTCCGCCTCCTTGTGTCGATTCCTATTATCCAAGCATGCGCCAGTAGGGCATGGCCACAAAAGCCACAAAAACGCCCGTCAGCACCATGCGTAAAGCCATGACCATGGCCATTTCTTTGAAGTTGATGTAGCCGCAGCTGAAGAAATAGAGATACAAGGCGTATTCGTAGGGGAATATCAGGTTGTCCAGGCCGTACTGAAACGAGAAGTACAGGATGCGTGGATCCAGGCCCATCTGCATGCCGAGTTCGGTAATGGGGGCAGAGAGGGTCGAGGTGGCCGCAAGCGGTGTGAGCAGAAAGTTCAGCACAACACCCACAACGTATGAGCACACAGAGGCCATGCAGGCCCCTGTTTCACTGAACAGAGGCAACACAAGGCCTGCCAGCCACTGTGTAACCTTGAGGAATCCGCCTGCACTGCCGATAGCCATGCAGCCCATGATGAAGAACAGCGGCGCAAAGTTGATTGAGGCCATACGCTTGCCGTCCATGAGGCCTATGCCGGGCATGAATGACAAGGCCGTAATGATAACCATCACAGAGCCCGCACTGAGGCCGTGCAGTTTGTCTGTAGCAAGCAGCACCAGAGTGAGGCAAAGAAGAACAAGGGCACGCTTTTGCTCGTCTGTAACAGCACCCAACTCCGCGTGTTTCTGCTCCACTGCGGCACACAGGGCGCTCTTGTTGACCGAAGTGCGCAGCACCAGCAGCACAATTGCCAGCGACATGGCCGTGTACAGCATGGCGGGAAGGAAGTTGAACTTGGCGTATTCAATCCAGCTGGTTTGAATACCCATGACCTTGTCCACAATGCCCATGCCCATAACCAGATCGCCTGCCCCTGTAAGATAGGCCAGCTTGGTTGCCCCCACAGCAATGCAGGTGCCCAGCACGACGGCAGTGGCTTCGCGGCTTTTGGGCTTGAAATCCAGGGCATCACACAGGCTCACCGCCACGGCGCAGAAAATCGCTGCCTTGCCCATGATGGAAGGCACAAGGGGAGAAACAATGGCAGCGCCAAGGGTAATGCCTGCAAGCGCCCCGGCAAAACTGCCTCCCGTGAGCTTGACGCACGTCAGCGCAATGCGTTTGCCAAGGCCTGTCACCTGAATGATCTTGCCCAGGGTGAACCCACCAATAACGATAATCGGCACCTCGGAAAGCCACGAAGCGAAAACCACCTTCTGGGGTGTGCTGCAAAGCAACACGTAAAGAATGGGGAGCAGGATACCCACGGCAATATCGTTCAGCGTGTCCAGAGCCCAGGCAATTACGGCCCAGAGCGTGATCGCCAAAAAAGCTATCATGGGGGGAGTAAGGTTTCCGCTGCGAGGAAGAACGAAATACAAGGCTAGGGGGAGTGCCAGATTGATGCCCCATTTGGCAAGCAGCCCGGGCGTCAGGTCTGAAGTCTTGATAATCATGAGGATCTCCTGTGAAAGCGGGGATCATGGGTTCGCCCCGCTACTAGGCAGAGGCGAACCCGGAAGCACTTCAACGCGATTTTTCTCTAACGCCCTAGCCTTTGGGATCTTCCACAGAAGCCACGCAGAGCGCGTTACTGCCTTCGTAGGGCTGGCAGCCCTCAACGGTAACTTCTTTGGCGCGGTCTCCTGCTGCGGCGGCCCCGGGCACACGGAAGGTAGAAACATTCAGCGGCTCAATAGGCGTTTCTACTGGCTTTGCCACCTGTGGCACCCATTCGTAAGGCACACGGTATGCGCGGTAGGTCATGTTCATGGGCACATGTTTGCCCCAGTAAGGTGAAATGAATTCCCACACTATTTCGTGGTTGGGGGTAACCTCGAATACGCGCCCGTCAGAACCCTCGGTGATGAGGGTATTGCCGTTGGGCAGACGCTGCATGCCGCTGATGAAGGGGCTGTAGAAGCGGTTGCTGTCCATTGGCTCAAGAAATCCGGCTTCCTTGGGTGTGTACTGCCAGACAATCTTGAGCGAAACAGGGTCTATCTCAAGAACGCGGGAATGGTCGCGCAAGGCTGCCTTCACTCCCGTGGGGGAGCCGGGATTGGGCACGTCGTATCCGCCCCATCCGCCGTTGTCGAAAACAAGGATGTTGCCAGCGCCCGGCAGACCGTGAGGCACCATGTGCGCATGGTGCTGACCGATGATCCAGCCTATGGCCTTGAGCTCGGGGGAGGTGTCGTAGTCCGGCCCTATCTTCCAGGTGATCTTTCCGGTCTTTTTACTGATGATGAAAATAATGTTGGCCTCGCGACCATCAACAATAATATTGTCGGGATGAAAGCGTTCATCACCAGCATCGTACCATTTGTTGGGGCCAAGCGCAGACATGGAGTTGATGTGCATCCAGTCGCCCATGCCTTCGGGCTGGGTCGGGCGGTAGTTGGGGTTGCGGCAAAGCGTATTTTTGGGGCCTTCGCGGAAACCCATTTCGCCGAAATGCTCGTTGCACGACCATTCCCAGAGAATGTTCCCTTCCCAGTCCACCTCAAGGATGAGGTCATCAAGCAGCTGTTTGTCGCTGATTGCGCTATTTCGCACGTTGCGGTGCGCCAAGATAAGAGTCTTTCCTTCAAGCGCCTTGGGTTCCATGCCGGGGGCGTAATACCCTACGGGGTTGCCTTCGCGCTGGAAGTCGTGGTGATAACGTGCAAGCCAGCGTCCAGGGTAGCCAGGATCTTCAACAAATTCATTTTGATCGAATTTCCATACTATGTTGCCGTCCCAGTCAACCTGGACAACATCAAGGCCGTCCTGCACACTGAATTTACCACTGCGGCGGCCTCTGCTTGTCACAAGGTACCCGCCGGGGAAAATTTTATTGGGCATACCGTGAACGCCCTTCCAGACATTTATTTCATGTCCGTTCATATCCATAAGCACAGCGCCAACTTCCTGAGCCTGAAAGATGGTGTACCCGCCCCAGCATTTTTCAGGTTTGAATATGGTAACGCCTGTGGGGTAGATTGTTGGATGGCCCATATTAAATTCCTCCAGATCAATTGATGTTTGCGGAATGCGCCAATATCCGGCAGAAGGCGAGGAACAGCGCACAAGGTATTTGATCCACTCTATGGGCCAAAATAATATGAAGTCGGTGAAGACACGTGTTTCATTTGCAACATTTTTCACAATTAATTGCATTTTGAAGCAAAAGGCTGTTATCAGAAAGCCAGAGCAACTGTTCTAGGGAGGCAACATGGAAAATCGCGGCATCAATTGTGGACGCAGCCTGGCCTTCAAGGAAATGCGCGAAATGAATTCCAGCTGGCGTTCAGTATTGCATCTGGGGCGAAAGCTTGTTTGGGACAAAGGACATCGTGTTCCATTCGGGCGGGAATTGTACTTTCTAGATCGGGGCAGGGTTCGGCTGACGAATCAGAATATGGAAGGGGTAGAAAAAATCCTCTGGTATATTCACGAAGGGTGCGTTTTTGGCGAAACCCCGTTCTTTGATCCCATGCCAGCCGAGAGTTTTTTTTCGTGCGCAACAAGCTGCGTGAGCTATGCTTTTACGGCTGAAAATGTAGAAGAAATCTGCAAGGATTATCCTCATCTGCTCATCAACCTGCTCTGCTCCATGTCCCGCAAATTGCGGGTACTTTCAAATCAGGCTTCCTCACTGTACCTTGATAACGTGTTGGCCCGTACCTGCAAATTTTTGGCACAACACATAATCCCAGGCAGCGACCCCCTTACAGCCGATATGGGAGTTTCCAAGCAGGAGATGGCCAGCCTTTTGGGCGTACACAGAATTTCCTTGTACAAAATCTTGCGGCAGCAGGAGGAAAGCGGACTGTTCGGGCCATTCTCCGGCAAAACCGTAACAATTCTGCGCCCTGAAGAATTTTTTATGCTGGCAGGGAGTTGATGTGCTCCTGAAATGGCTGGGGGAATTGATCAGAAACCTGTCGGAAAAACTGCCCGTTGAAGGGGCTTGCCCCTGTCTTTGGTGTAGAGCCTGTTTTGGTCACCAAACAGCCACCAAAAACAGAAAAAGCCCTTACGGTGATTAACCGTAAGGGCTTGACTTTCTTGTGGTGCGCCCGAAGAGATTCGAACTCCTGACCTACAGGTTCGTAGCCTGTTGCTCTATCCAGCTGAGCTACGAGCGCGTTCAACGAAGAGGAAACTAACGCAAGTCACAGTCGCCGTCAAGCTTTTTTTCAAAATATTTTTTGAAAAGCCTGTGAACTTGTTAAAAATTATTATCTGCAACTTCCCGTAAGGGAATGTGCTTGCCCCTTGGGCAAGCACGCCTCAAACCAATAAGAAAAACTACTGGGCGCTGATGCCGTTAACGGCATGAGCCAGACGCGAAATCTTGCGTGCGGCCTTCTTCCAGTGCAGGGCACCCTTACCGGCAGCCTTGGCGAGCACGGAAGTGGCGCTGGACAGAGCTTCGCTGGCCTGGCCCTGTTCGTTGTTCTGGATGGCGGCGCGAACCTGCTTGATGGCATTCTTCACGCGGGTACGGGCGGCGCGATTGCGGCCTGCCCGCTGCAAGCTCTGCTTATGACGCTTGAGGGCTGACTTATGGTTGGCCACTTTGAATCCTCCACATATGTTGGGCTTGCCCGCGCAAGCCATGAAAACAGAAGTTAGCGCGTTGTCGCGAAGAAGGGTTCTTACCACTGGCACGATTAGCTGTCAAGCAATCGTGTCTTTTTATCGAATATTTTCTTGTTTGAAGGTGAGGGGGAACCGTCAAAAGCGCCCCTCTCCTCCGGCAAAACCGTTGAACAACCTACATCTGCAAAGCCGAAAAATCGGCCAGACGCGCAAACCGCGAGCCAAGGCCGTGCAGCATGCTCAATCTGTTGCGGCGCAACTCCACATCATCGCACATAACCATCACACCTGCAAAAAAGGCATCCACAGCGGGGCGTACCGCGCTCAGGCAAGCCAGCGCGGCGGCATGGTCGTGGGCGGCCCACAGGGCATCAAGGCGGGGCAACATTTCTTCCAGCGTGGATGCCAGCGCTTTTTCCGCGTCTTCACGCAGCAAGGCGGGGTCCCAGTGGTCAGAAAGTTCCTCAGCCTGACCCTGCTTGCGCAGGATATTGGCAACGCGCTTGAAGGTCTGCACCGCAGCTTCATAGTCCGCCGCCAGACTGAATGTTGCCAGCGCCGCAAGGCGAGCGCCGCAGTCCTTCACGTCTTCTGCGCCCGCGCCAAGGGCCGCATCCACCAGCAGCGTGTCCTGTCCCTGACTCATGAAATAGTTGCGCAGACGCGCAGCAAAAAATTCCATGAGCTTGTCCAGAGCATCGTGCGGGGCAAGCTTCCACTGGCGATCGCCATAAAGCTGTTGCGCCTTGGCAAAGAACTGCCGCACGTCAACCGCAAGACCGAACTCAAGCATGATGCGGATGATGCCCAACGCGCAACGCCGCAGGCCGTTGGGGTCGGCAGCGCCAGTGGGGATCATGCCAAGGCCGAAGCAACCTGCGAGGGTGTCGGCCTTGTCCGCCATAGAGAGCAGCGCGCCTGCGAGGCTCTTGGGCAGCGGAGAATCCGGCCCGGCGGGCAGATACTGTTCGCCCAGAGCTTCGGCCACAGCCTTGCTTTCGCCTTTACGGCCAGCATAGATGCCGCCCATGATGCCCTGAAGGGTATCAAACTCACCCACAAGGCCGCTCACCAGATCTGCCTTTGAAAGGCGTCCGGCGCGCGCGGCATCATCGGCAAGGTCGGGCGCGCAGCTTTCGGCAAGCCAGCGGCACAGATCCTCAAGCCTGCGGGTTTTGTCGCCCATGCTGCCAAGCCCGCCGATAAAGATGACCGTATCCAGCTTTTGCAGCCAGTGGTCAAAGGTATCGCGCAAGTCGGCCTGCCAGAAAAAGCGGGCGTCTTCAAGCCGGGCGCGCAGCACACGTTCCCAGCCGCGCTTGACCACACCCATGTCTTCGGGGGTGAGATTCAGCACGGTCAGAAAATGCGGCAGCAGTTCGCCATTGACCCCTTCAATACCAAAGCTCTTCTGGTGGCTTTCCATGCTGGTGAGCAGCACTTCGCGCGGCACCTCAAGATAGGCGGGATCAAAATCGGCCAGCAGCGGCACAGGGTGTTCGGCAAGGCCCTGAACTTCGTCCAGCAGGCTGTCTTTCCACAGCACTTTGCCGCCAGCGGCAGCCGCCTGGGCATTGCCGCCCTCAATAATGATGTTGCGGCGTTGGGCAGGATCAATGGTAATGGCGCAGGGCCCGGCGAGAGTGGCTAGAAATTCATTGGCATGCGCCACAGCAAAGGGGCCAGCGCCGTGGATGCGGTGCCCGCAAGTCTCACGGCCAGAGGTCATGGGCCCAACGGTAAAGGGCACTATGGCATCATCAAGCAGCGCCAGTAACCAGCGCAGCGGGCGGGCATAGGCCAGGGAATATGAACCCCAGTGCATGCGTTTCTGGAACGAAAGCGCGGTAATCACCGTGGGGCAGATATCAGCAAGCAAACCGGCTGCAGGTGCGCCGCCGGTGCGTTTGCGCACGGCTACGTATTCGCCCTTGTCCGTCTCTACACGAAAAACGTCCTCAAGAGCGCAGGCATTGGTACGCACAAAACCCTCAAGGGCTTTGGTGGGCTTGCCTTCGGCGTCATAGGCCACGCGCACGGGCGGGCCGGAGACGACCTCTTCCCTCTCAACCTGCACAGGGTTGAGGTCTTCAACAATCACCACCGCGCGACGGGGCGTGCTCATGACGCGCAGCGCGCCGTATTCAAGCCCGGCCTCGTCCAGAGCGCCGCTAAAACGTGAGGCCAGCTCCCCTTCTTCGGGGGCCAGAAAACGGGAAGGCAACTCTTCGCTGCCGATTTCAAGCACAAAGGTCGCCACGGCTTACCTCGCATCCTTTTTGAGCATGGGATAGCCCAGTTCTTCACGCTGGGCTGCGTACAGTCGCGCCACTCCAGCCGCCAGAGCGCGCACCCTGCCGATATAGCCGGTGCGTTCCGTGATGGAGATGGCTCCTCTGGCGTCCAGAAGGTTGAATGTATGCGAGCACTTGAGGCAGTAATCATAGGCAGGCCAAGGCAACCCCTGCTCCAGCAGGACTTTGCACTGACCTTCAAAATCGTTGAAATGCCGCAACAGCATTTCAGGATTGCTGGCCTCAAAATTGTGGCGTGACTGCTCCACTTCATTCTGGTGGTAGATGTGACCGTAGGTGACGTTTTTGTTCCAGGCCAGATCATACACGGATTCAACGCCCTGCAAATACATGGTAAGGCGCTCAAGGCCGTAGGTCAGTTCCACGCTGATGGGCGAAAGATCAATGCCGCCCACCTGCTGAAAATAGGTGAACTGGCTCACTTCCATACCATTGAGCCACACTTCCCAGCCAAGGCCCCAGGCGCCGAGGGTGGGGGATTCCCAGTCGTCTTCCACAAAACGGATGTCATGCTGCGCAGGGTTGATGCCCAGCGCCTTGAGGCTTTGCAGATACAGATCCTGCACGTTGTCCGGCGAGGGCTTCATGATCACCTGAAACTGGAAATACCGTTGCAGGCGGTTGGGATTTTCGCCGTAGCGGCCATCCGTAGGACGGCGGGAGGGTTCCACATAGGCCACACTCCACGGTTCCGGCCCAATAACCCTCAAAAACGTGTTGGGGTTGAACGTACCGGCACCGCATTCCACACCCGAAGGCTGTTCAATGACGCAACCCTGGTTGGCCCAGTAGTTCTGCAAAGTTAAAATGACATCCTGAAAATACATGCGCTGTCCTTTGTTCGTAGCCTTTTTCAGACGCATACGCGCGGCTGTTCAATACTAACGCCGCCCCAAACCATCCCAAACCGAATCGTAAATTTCGATGCAAACACGATCACACGTGACGAAAGTAGCCCCCTTCCCACGAGAGACCCAGGTGATATTGCACAAAACCGTCAATAACCTTGGCGCACGCGCGTCGATCTGCCGCAGGCAGATCTTCCGCATGCCAGCCGGAGGGAAATTCTTGCTGCACATGACGCAAAAGGTCAAGCCCGGACGCGCCCAGTTCCACGCCATACCGCGCAGGCCCTACTGCCGCGCGGCATGAAGGGCAACGCAACTGGGCCTCGTCAACCACAAACTGCGCGGGGCCGGTTATGGCCGCGCCGCAGGTGCCGCATCTGCCCAGATCAGGCGCAAACCCCAAAACGCCAGCAAACCGCAGGCGGAAAAACTGGGGCAGCAGCGAGGGCACGTTTTCCGCTTCTTCCAGCGTCTTGCGCAAATCTTCAACCAGCAGAAAGGCCTCGTCCGCGCCTTCGTCATTGACGCCAAGCGCTTCCACAAACCGCAGGCAGTTGGCCGCCAGCCCCATGCGCCGCCAGTTTCCGCGCAAGTTTTGCGGCCCGCCCAGCAGCACGGCCTCCTCAAGATTGAGAAAGCTGCCGCGCCCCGAGGCCTTTACCCTGCAATGCAGACTGTTGAGCACATCCAGGCAGCCGCAAAAACGACGCCTGCTGCGGCTACCGCCAAAGGCGAACAGCGTCAGCAGGCCGTGTTTGCGACAAAGCATTTTCAGCCACAGATCCGCCTCGCGAAAGTGCCCGATTCGCAGCACAAGCGCGTGATCTGCCCATTCGGTCATGGCCTGTCCGCAGGGGGAAACACCAGATTGCGCACCTGACCACTCTGCCCCGCCGGGGGCAGTTCTTCACCGTCATACCGCAGGCGCACACCGCCAGCGTTGCCGAGTTTCAACTCCAGGCTCTTGCTGAACGTGAGGGCAAAAGTATCGCCCTTATGTAGCGAAAACTGGCGAGTGTCGGTTTTGTCAGCGCTGGAGTGAACCCAACATTCTTCTGTGGCGGTGATAATAAGCTTGTGGGTGCCTACGGGCACATCGCTGCCCTGCGCAGCGGCAGAAGCCGCCGGAGTAGCCGGAGCCGTTGAAGCAGGCGTGCCCGTGGCAGGCGCGTTTGCGGCAGTGCCGCGCACCGGGGGCAGACCTGGGGCAGCAGGCTGACTTGCCGATTGGGCCGAAGCCTGCGCCGAAGTTTGCGCAGAGTTTTGCGCAGTTGCCTGGGCCGGGGTCTGCCCCTGTGTAGGGGCAGCAGAGCCTTGCGGCTGGCTGGCAACCGCCGGAGCCTGCGCAGAACCTTGGGCAGACGTCTGCACCGGAGTCTGACCCTGAGCAGCAGGGGCGGAAGGCCGACTGGCCAGATTGCCGGGGTCAACAGATTCGGCGCTCTGCAAGGGGGCGGGCTGCGCCAGACGGCGCGTCTGCCGACTCAGGAAGTCAAACACCCCCTGTTGCCAGGCAACCATCACCACTGCGATCACGCACACCATGAAAAGCCCGGCCAAAATGGGCTTGAGGTTACGCCTCGGAGTGAGGACCATCTCGGGCTCATAAACATTTTGCGGCGCAACGGGTTCAGAAGCAGCCTCAAGCGCCCCAAGCGCCTCGCTGACTTCCTCAGCCGAAAGGCCAACATAGGACGCGTATGAACGGATAAACCCCTTGGTGTACGCCAGAGGGGGCAAGGACGTCTCGTCCCCTTCCTCCAAAGCGCGCAGAAGACGGGCGCTGATTTTCAGCCTGTTTGCCGCATCTTCCATGTCCAGACCCCGCTTTTCGCGCTCAACGCGCAAAGCAGCGCCCAATTCCACTAAGGTCATGAAAAGCCTCGATAATGGTCTTGCCGCCCTGAGGGGGCGGCGGTTGCCAGCAAAAAGCCGGAACCACCCGTGGCGGCCCCGCTACATTCTGATATCAATAACGGCCCGGCTGCGAAGCTGGTTGGTGTAGTCCTCAAAACGCTCCATAGCCTTGGGCTGGCGCAGGATGCCGTCGATCATCGGCCTGGCCTGCTCAAAGGTAAGCATCTTGATTTCACCGCCGCCAGGGCGGTACAGACGCACCTGCGCCTTGCGACCCTGAAGCTCAAAAATATCAGTTACATCGCCGGGTTTCATACTGGTGAGGCGGGCCTCCCACTCGGGGTTGAGCTTGTCCCACTCCACTGCGCCCATGTCGCCGCCGTTTTCCTTATTGGGAGCGATGGAATACTTGCGCACCACTTCCTCAAACGAAACCGCGCCAGACTTGATCTGCGCAGCCAATGCCGCAGCGTTGGCATTGGGATGATACACCAGAAGGGCCATGTGCAGGCCGGAGCGGTCATACATGGTATCCTTGTGCGCATCGTAGTAGGCCTTGATCTCATCAGGGGTCACAACAACCCGGCGGCCCACTTCCATTGCCATAACACGCTGGCGAATCAAGCCTTTTTCAATATTGCCACGCAGTTCACTGACGCTGGTCTTTTGCTGGGCCAGGCGTTCTTCAAACTGCTGTTTGGTGAGGTTGTTCCCCTTCATGATCTTGGTGATTTCACCATCAATTTCAGAAGAAGAAATGGAAATTTTGAGACGCTTGGCTTCCTGCGCAACCAGAATATCCATGATCATACCATCCAGCGCCTTGCGCAGCACGGCGTCCACGGCCTTGGCCTGGGCGGGATCATTGGGATTGATACGCGCACGCATAAGATCAGGAACAGCGTTTTTTTGCAGATCGAACATGGTGATGACCTGACCATTCACCACGGCCGCCACCTTGTTGATCTGTGCGGCCTGAGCGCCAAAAGCGGTCATAAAACAGATAACCAGCGCCAAAATAAGCGTTTTTCTCACGTTATACTCCCTGCTTGCGCGCAAAAATTCCGCGCTTTATCTGTAAAATTATATCCCAATCCAGCGCAACATGCAATGCAACTGCCGCAACCGCAGCCATCAGGCAGTCAGCAGCCAGGCCATGTTGCAGGCAAACCCTCAGCGCCTCCGCGCAGAGCCGCCGCTGTCGCGTCTGCGCGGCTGCTCGCCCGAGGCTTTTGAAGCGGGGGAGTTTTCGGGATTATGCCCCTGATTTTCCAATGCGCCATTGGCCTTGGGATCGTGGGAACCTTCAAGCACATCGCCCTCGTACACATCATCCTTGCCTGGCGGCAGAGCCTTCATGTCCTCCGCAGCGCCAGAAACATCCGGCGCGGCGGGGGCATCACTGCCCTGCCATTCAGAATGTGACGGTGGGGGCGCAAGCAGATCGGGGGCAAGCTCCTTGCCCACCATGATGACGGAATTGGTCAGAGCCTTTTCAAGCCAGCGCTCAAAAGCCTCAGACATCTTCTGCTCCCGCAGGATGCCTTCCACAAGCGGATAGGCCTCCGCCAGACTGATGTGCGCTGGCGGGCGGCTTTCAATCAGGCCAAGGCTGCGCCACAGGCCTTCCTCCTGCCGCACGGGTGCGCACTGCCCCGGTTTGAGTCCGGCAGCGGCCTTGCGCCATCCCTGGGGCAGATCGTTGGGCCGCACATTCTGGCACTGGAGCTGCACTTTGCTGCGCGCTTCGCTCATGCCACCGGGAAATACTGCGCAAAAGCCTTCCACGTCCTTGCGCGATTCGCCAGAAATCAGGCAGACGCGCAAGGTTTCCGGCATCTGAAAATCGTCTTCGTGGGTCTGGTAGTAGTCGCGCAGTTCAGGCAGCGAAACACGGATGCCCGCTGCAAGAACCCGCTTTTCAAATGTGAGCATGGAAAGATGGTCAAGCAGCAACGCGCGCCATTCGGAAGGATCAATTGATTCTTCGGCCAGATATTTTTCCAGTCCGTCGCCGCCGCCGTAATCGTTCCTTACTTCTGCCACGGCTGTTTCCAGCATGGCAGGACTGACCGACATCTGGAGCCGCTGCAAATCCTGTCGCACCAGCGCATAGATAATCAGTGTGCCCAGCCCTTCGCCGTATTCGCGCCGCATGTTTTCCAGCGAAGGAGTGCGCATGGCCCCAAGGGAAGGAGAACGGCTGTCGAGCAGGGTCTGCAACCTGCGCAGACTGATGGGCTCGCCATTGACGGTGGCCACCACGCCATCGGGGAGGCGGGTTTCAAAACAGGCCGTCAGCATCAGGCAAAAACAGCAGGCCAGCGCCACGCCGAGTGGACGCGCCAGGCGGGCAGACCGAGCGCCGATCTGGAAAAAATGCGCCAAACCGATGAGGGGCTGCATGAATCCGTTCACCATTTTTCCCATATATTCAGACCAGTTCTACGACCTGAAAAACAGACACAGCCACAAACCAGCACCTATGCCCCGGCTTTAACACGAATACCTTCAAGAGCGGTACGCAACCTGTCCAGCCCCTCGGGGAATGAAACATCAGACGGCATCGGCAGATGCAGCCCGGCAGGCGGCAGCATGCGCGCGTCCTTCATGGAAGCCGTAAGGGCTACAATGCGCTCGGGCTGCACGGCGGTCTGCCCGTCCGGCCAGACAAGCCGCACATGGTTGATGTGCACATCGGCCTTTTGCACCTGCAACTCTGTGAGGAACTGCTTGAAATCCAGCACGGCAAGGAAGTTGCGCAGTTCTTCAGGGAAGGGGCCAAACCTGTCGCGTATGCCGAGGGCCGCTTCCTCACGCGCCGCGCCGCCAGAGGCCGATGTGAGCGCTTTGTAGCAGCGCAGCCTTTCGCGCCCGTCCTCAATGTACGATGCGGGAATATGCGCAGGCAAGCCCAAAGTAAGTTCCGTCTCCACGGTCTGCGCTTCTGGCGTACCCTTGAGGCGGCCCACGGCCTCCTCCAGCATTTCAAGGTAGAGATCAAGGCCCACGCGGCACATGTGCCCCGACTGCACCTCGCCAAGAATGTTGCCCGCGCCGCGCAGGCGCAGGTCTTCCATGGCGACCTGAAAACCGGCCCCCAGATAGTCCATATCCATAATGATGCGCAGTCGTTCCTCCGCAATGGAGGTGAGGCGCTCCGCATCCGGCACCACAAAAAAGGCGTAGGCTTGCCTGTCGCTGCGGCCCACGCGGCCCCGCAACTGATAGAGCTGCCCAAGGCCGAACATCTGTGCCTGATCCACCACCAGCGTATTGGCGCGGGGAAAATCCAGCCCCGATTCAACAATGGAGGTGCACACCAGCACATCAAGCTCGCCATGCCAGAACTTGTGCATGGTGTCTTCAAGCTCGGTTTCAGACATCTGCCCGTGCGCCATACCTACCCGGGCCGTGGGCACGAGGGTATGCACGTATTCGGCCACCCGCTCCAGACCCTGCACGCGGTTGTAAACCCAGAACACCTGGCCTTCGCGCTCAATCTCTCGCTCAAGCACCTTGCGCAGCACGGAATCATCCCGCCGCAGCACGGCCGAGGCCACAGGCTTGCGATCCTGCGGCGCGGTTTCAATGATGGAAAGCTCGCGTATGCCGGACATGGAAAGCTGCAAGGTACGCGGAATGGGCGTGGCCGTCAGGGTGAGCACGTCCACGTTCTTTTTGAGGGCCTTGAGCTTTTCCTTGTGGCGCACGCCGAAACGCTGTTCTTCATCTAGAATCAGCAAAGCAAGATTGGGAAGTTTGACATCGCTTGAAAGCACACGGTGGGTGCCAATGAGAATATCCACCTGCCCGGCGGCAGCGGCCTTGAGAACTTCCTTTTGCCTTGGGCGCGTCACAAATCGGCTGAGCAGCCCCACATTGACGGGAAAGCCCGCCAGACGCGCGCGAAAGGTCTGATAATGCTGCTCGGCAAGCACCGTGGTGGGGCAAAGCAGCACCACCTGACGCCCCTCGGAAGCGGCGCGGAATGCGGCGCGCAGGGCAACTTCCGTCTTGCCGAAGCCCACATCGCCGCACACGAGCCTGTCCATGGGCTGGGATTTGTCCATGTCGTCCAGCACGTCCTGAATGGCCTTGGCCTGATCGGGAGTCTCCTCAAAACCAAAAGTCGCCTCAAATTCGTGGTACAGCTCACCCGGAGGGTCATAGCGGAAGCCCTTGGTCACCTTGCGGTAGGCATACATTTCCACAAGGTCGGCGGCGATCTTTTCAATGGCCTTGCGGGCCTTCTCCTTGCCCGAAGTCCAGCCCGTGCCGCCCAGCCGGTCCAGCGCGGGTTCCACGCCTTCCGAGCCCTTGAACCGCTGGATAAGCCCCATTCGGTCGGCAGGCACGTAGAGCTTGTCGCGCCCGGAGTATTCGATAAGCAAAAAGTCGTTGGCAACAGCGTTGACGTCCATGTGGTGCAGACCGGCAAAACGGCCAATGCCGTAATCTCGGTGCACCAGCAGGTCGCCAGCCTTGAGATCGTCAAAGGAATCCAGCCCCTTGAAAACACGCGAAGAAACGCGGGGCGTCTTTTCCGCCTTGGGGTACAGGATATCCTCGCCCAGAACCAGGGAGTTGTCCCACGCCAGATCCGCCCCCTGGCGGAAGGGTGAAACAAGCGCGAAAAGACCGCGCTGGTCGGGCGCGTAGCGCTGGGCAGGAAGGATGCCATCCTGCTCTGCCAGTTTCAGAAACTTGGCGCGGCTGCGGCCAGATGAAAAACTCAGCACCACCTGCCTGCGCGCGCCCTGCCACTCCTTGAGAGCGGCGGCAAGGTGCTGCCAGGGGCGATCCTGCGCGCCGGAAAGGGGAAAAAGATCACTGAAGGAATGCAGAGTTCTTTCCGCAAAATCCAGACCGCGTTCCTCCACGCCCATGACCAGAGGTTCGGCGTACACGCGCTGAAAGGCGTTCCACGGTGCGGGCTGCGAGCTTTTACGCAGGGCCAGCGCCGCGGGTTGCGGCAGGGGCGCGTCCTCGGCCTCCAGCCGCTCCTTGAGGGCAAGGCGGCCATCCCGCAGGACCTCGGCGCTGTCGGCCTCTCCGGGCAGCAGCCACAGGCAGTCCTGCGGCAGCCAGTCTTCCAGCAGGCTGGGAGCTTCTACGGCGCAACCGGGCAGCAGGCCCGCGCCGCCAGCATCCAGCGATTTTTTAAAGGAATAGCAGTCGTTTTCGCCAATGCGGCCTTCGGCAAACATGCGGTCAAAACGCTTGCGCGTGGCATCGGTCTCGCGCGCATCAAAGGCCAGTGGGCTGACAGGCAGCAGGGTCAGTTCATCGCATCCATGCAAGGACCGTTGGGTCTCCGCGTCAAAGAAGCGCATCTCCTCCAGCGTGTCGCCAAAAAATTCCAGCCGCACGGGTCGGGCATAGCCAGAGGGGTACAGATCAAGAATGTCGCCGCGCCGAGCCATTTCGCCGGGCCGCGTGACCATGGCAACGCGCTCGTACCCCCACTCCACCGCCTGCTCCAGCAGCAGCTCGGGGGCGTAATCGCTGCCCTTGCCAAGTTCCAGCGTGCGCGTGTGGAAAAAATTGACCGGCATGTAGCGCAACAGCAGGCTTTCAACACTGACTACCAGCACTCGCGGTTTGCCAAGGGTGAGGGAATACAGCGCGGCAAGCCGGGCAGCCCATGAGGGCTTGTCCTGCCACTGGCTCAGGGTTGGCAGCCCCAGGCAGGGCCACTGCCATGCAGGGTGCACAACTGCCGGATCTGCCAGAGAAATTTCGGGAGAAAAAAGGGCCGCAAGGGAGCGGGCCGCGTGGAATTCTTCGCGGGTGCGGGCCACAAGGGCCACGCTGCGCCCTTTGTCCAGAGCCTCGCAGGCAAGGCGGCAGCGCGTGACCATGCCGCTGCGTTCCAGATATATCTGCCTGTCGTTGCTTGAGAGCAATGCGCCGAAAGTGTCCATGAACCTGTGGGGGTTATATAACAGCACAAGGGGCAGCCTGCGCCGCCCCGACGATAAATGGTCAAACCGGACGGCAGCAAAAGGCTGCCGTCCAATATTGATAACAAAACCCTTTCACGGGTTTTGCGCCGCCTTCGTCGGCAAGGCCGCCGGGCGGAAAGGCACGGAAATCTGTCGCTTTACGGCGCGGCAAAGCCGCAGCCTGCTCCTGATTTCCGACCATGCTGACTTTGCCAACATGGTCAAACCGGGCGGCAGCAAAAGGCTGCCACCCGGTTTACAAGTCATTTGCTTCTAGTGTCCGCAGCCGCCGGAGCAGCCGGAGCAACCACCGCCCGTCTGGGGCAGGGGCACCGTGGGCTCAACTGTGAAGCCCGCGTAGGAAAGGTCAATCTTCACGCCTTCAACCTGAGCAAGAAGCTCCTTGTTGATGCAGAAGGTGAATCCGCCCTGATCTTCGCTCATATCTTCATCCGTCGCGGCGTCCAGGGCAAGGGCCAGATGCGGGCCGCTGCACCCGCCGGGGGCGAGGTAAACGCGAATGGTGCTTTTTTCCTTACCTTCAAAAAAGGCCGCCAGTTCCTTCTGGGCGCTTTCGGTCAGTTCAAGCATGGTTCCTCCGATGTTTTTCGATACGCTCGATATGTATTATATTGTAGAGTAACGAAAAACAGGCTGGCCTGCTTCGTCCGGCCAGCGGGAAACCACCCCGCCTTACGCGTTGCTGCTGCAGCCGCTCGAGCAGCTGCTGCAACCACCGCTGTTGCCTTCAGAAGCGAAGGGCACTGCGGGTTCAACCGCAAAGCCCATGTAGGTTAAATCAATTTTTACACCCTGCACTTCTGACAGAAGGGCACTGTTGATGCAGAAGGTGTAGCCGGCCTGTTCCTCGGTTTGATCCTGGTCGTTAGGCTCATCCAGAGCCAGGGCAAGGCGCGGGCCGCCTCAACCTGCGGTCATGTAGACCCGGATGGGATCCTTTTTCTTGCCGGTAAAGAACGAATCCAGTTCCTTACGGGCGCTGTCGGTCAATTCGATCATACGTCCTCCATGATTCGAGTGTTTTACTAACTAAGGTCATGCGTGGGGCTTGTCAATTACCGCAGGGCTTTTCTTTAAAGCCGAAAACGGCTAGAATGACGGGCATATCCACCCTTGGAGGAACCATGTCCACGACCCGGTTACTGGAAAAAGACGAAATGGCGCGCGTACTTGAACGCCTCGCCTCGCAGATACTTGAGCGCCACGCTGCGTGCCAGGATGTAATGCTGGTGGGCATTGAACGGCGCGGCGCAGACCTGGCCCGGCGCATAGCTGCCCTGCTGCAAACACGCCTTGACCGCGTCATGCCTCTCGGAACCCTGGATATCAATCTGTACCGCGATGACTGGACAAGCCTTGTGGGCAAGCCCAGCATCGGGCAGTCGCGCATCACCGAAAGCGTGGACGAAAAGGTTATCATTCTGGTTGACGATGTGCTCTACACCGGGCGCACCATCCGAGCCGCCCTTGAGGCCCTGCTCGACTACGGCCGTCCGCGCTGCGTGGAACTGCTGACCCTCATCGACCGTGGTCACCGCGAACTGCCCATCCATGCGGACTACGTGGGCCGCGTCATCAATACCAGCAGGCAGGAACACGTGGACGTCATGCTCGCCGAGCGCGACGGCGAAGACAGCGTGAACCTGACCACCGCATCGTAAAACAGACGCGAAAAATTGCCCCAGCGGCAGGCACGCCCTACAAACAGCCCGGTCCAGAAAAGAGCCTCAACAGGGCTTTGCCGAACCATAAACCGCGCACAGGAACAGAAATTCATTCACCACGCTGACGTGCCGCTCCCCATCGGGCTGCGGCAGCAGATACAGAGCAGAGGAAACCATGCCCAAGCGCAAAACCTGACGCACAGCAAGGAGCTTCACGTTGTGGAGCTTACGCGAACGGCGGCCCGGTTTGGGGCTGGCGCAAGGTTTCCCTGCCCTGCACCACTGACCCGACAAATCCTCCGTTCGCGCTGCCGTTTCATACATCGGCTTCGCCACGGGCCTGTGGCCCCAAAAGGAGGATTTCATGAAACCAGGCTTCAACTTTTTCTCCACCACAACAGGTATCATTGCCACCGGACTTGTGTTCGGTGTGCTTGCCGTATTGCTCCAGCAAATGGGCAATCCCGGCAACATGGGCATCTGCGTGGTCTGCTTTAACCGCGATATTGCTGGCGCGCTGGGCTTTCACCGCGCTGCCGTTGTGCAGTACCTGCGGCCCGAAATCATGGGCATGGTGCTTGGCGCATTTGGCGCGGCGCTGGCCTTTGGCGAATACAAGCCGCGCGGCGGCTCGGCCCCCATCACCCGCTTTTTGCTTGGGGGCATAGCGGGTATTGGCGCGCTGGTCTTTCTGGGGTGCCCCTGGCGCGTTATCCTGCGCCTTGCGGGCGGCGATGCCTTTGCGCTCTTTGGTCTTGCGGGCCTGATCTGCGGCGTGGGCATTGGCACCATATTTTTCCGCATGGGCTTTTCGCTGGGCCGCAGTCAGGGCCAGAGCAAAATTTCCGGCCTGGTGCTGCCCGGCATCATGCTTTCCTTCGTGGCCCTGTATCTGCTCAATCCGCAGGTTGCAGAACAGCCGCAGAGCGGCGTGCTCTTCTATTCCGTCAAAGGCCCCGGCGCGCAGCATGCACCCTTTATACTCTCCATTGGCGTGGGGCTGATCGTGGGCTTTCTGGCCCAGCGCAGCCGCTTCTGCACCATGGGCGCGCTGCGCGACGTGATGCTGTTCAAGCAATGGCATCTGGCACTGGGCTTTCTGGCCATGCTGGGCGCGGCCCTTGTTCTGAACCTGTACTTCGGCGCGTTCAAGCCCGGCTTTGAAAACCAGCCCATCGCCCAGCCCGACAACCTCTGGAACTTCCTCGGCATGGCTACTGCCGGTCTGGCCTTTGCCCTTGCGGGCGGCTGCCCTGGCCGTCAGCTCTTTATGGCTGGCGAAGGCGACAACGATGCCGCCGTATTTGCTGTTGGCCTGATCGTTGGCACCGCAGTTGCCCATAACTTCGGTTTGGCCTCCAGCCCCGCAGGGGTCGGCCCTCACGGCATGGCAGCCACCCTTGCTGGACTTGCCATCTGCCTGTGCATCGGATTTTTCAACTGCAAGAGAGGCGCGTAATGTCTACCACCATCGACACCCGGGGGCTTTCCTGCCCGCAGCCCGTGCTCATGTTTCTTACCGCTGCCAAGGCCGATGAACAGGGGCCTTTCAGCGTATTGGTGGATAACGACGCCAGCCTTGAAAATGTCAGTCGCGCTGCCCGCAACCGGGGATTTGCCGTCAGCACCACTGAAGAAGGCGAAGGCATAACGCGCATAGACATCCGCAAGGATTAACGGTCAGATTGGGGGACTGGCGGCGCGGGTGAACAAAAACGCCCGCGCCGCCACTGTTGCCTTGATCAGCCAATGATGGCTGCAAGCTGCAATTCCCCAGCTCTCGGCATGAGTGCTGCAACATATCCGGCGAGCCAGACGTTTCGGGAGAAATCATGACGCAGAACAGTTCTCAGACCAGCCTGCTGCAGGGCTTTGCGCAAAAACTGCGCGGCCTGTTTTCTCCCGGCGGCAAAGGTTCGGATATGGATTCTCGCGGCGGCGGCAAGCGCGGCTGTAATGACCGGGGCCTGCTGGTTTTTGACCACACAGGCGAGGTTATCCGCGCCGAGCGCCTGTTGCGCAAGGCCGGGCTGGATGTGGAAGTCAAAGGGCCGCCGCCGGAACTGCGCACAGGCTGCGACATGGTGGTGGTTTTTGAACTGGTGAGTCAGGCGCGCGTTCTGGATGTTCTGGAGCGGGAAGGTCTTGCGCCCAGCCAAGTAGTCAGCGCCCACGATGTGCTGCTGGAGCCAGTGTCCCTGTTTCAGATAAAACATCTGGATGACCGCTGGCTGATGGTGCGCGCCGCCAACATGAAAATTACCCTTGATGCTGCTGACGGGCGCATTGTGAATATTTCGGGCGGAGGCTGCCCTGATGTGCCGTGGGTGGCGCATCGGCTGTGCGGCCTGCGCCTTGATGAAGCCCCGGACCCCCTGACTCTTGGGCAGACCCTCTGTTGCTACAGCCTGCAAAAGGCCTTTGAAGAATTACGGAGACAAGTCGCATGTGGTGCATAGCAGGGACCCTGCCCGACCCGGATTTTGCACTCTGCCCTGCTGGCCTTGAGGACGAAAGCACGGTCGCAGGCGGCCTGCTCCACCTGCCCGATGGTCAGGCAGTGCCCGTGCAGCGGGGCACTGCGGCCCTTGCCGCCACTGCTATTCTTGCCTGCAAGGAACTGGGCATTGCTCCGCCGCGTCTGCTGCTGGCGGGCGACCCTGGTTCCGGCGCGGGCAGCCGAGCCATTTACGCATGGCTGGAACAAAACCTGGCGGGCATTGCCCCTGCGGGGCTGACCTTTCACTATCTTTTCCCTGATCAGGATTGGCACAACCGGGTGCTCATGGCCGTTCAGGCCCTTGCCGTGCCGCCAGTCATGGTGGCAGATGCGGGCTTTATGTATGTGGCAAAAATGAGCGGTTATGCCGATGCCTACGACCTTTTTACGCCGGATCTGGGCGAACTGGCCTTTCTGGCAGATGAAAAAGCCCCCCACCCCTTTTATACGCGGGGTTTTCTGCTGGCGCGCGAGGACGACGTGCCGCCGCTTTTGCAACGCGCTCTTGAGCACGGCAACTGCCCGAAAAATCTGATTATCAAGGGATCAAAAGATTACATTGTTGTGGATGGCCGCGTGATCGCCACGGTGGACTCCCCCTCGGTTCCGGCCATGGAATGCATTGGCGGCACAGGCGATCTGGTGACAGGGCTGGCAACAGCTTTTTTGTGCGGCGGCGCGGCAATGGGCGAGGCCTGCACGGCGGCGGCCCGCATGGCGCGCCTGCTGGCGCAGCTCTGCGCGCCCAACCCCGGCACCCAGATTGGCGAACTGATTGAAATGCTGCCAAAAGCCATGCGCGGTGCGCGCTCAGTGTGGCCGACCACTCTTTCTGTATTACCCGTCTAGTCCGCGCCGCAAGGCGCAGACATGCCCCGCGCAATCAGATTCGTGCAGACGGGCGCAGACCTTCCTACCCGCCAGATCAGCAGACCCAACAAGCCCGTTTACAAAGAAGAGGCCCTCCGTAAGCACGGAAGGCCTCTTCTTCAATAAAACACACTGCAATAACGATATGCGTTCAGCGCGTTACCCGTGATGCGCGGCCTTTTGCCGCCGGGCGCGTAATCGCAAGGCAACGCGCCACATCCAGCCCGCTGCCAGCCCCACGGCGATGCCAAGAAAATCAAACAGTGTTTGCGCGGCCATATGCGGGCGGTCAAAACCCCAGGCAGCGGCTTTATTCCACGAGGGATGATAAAGCGCCCAGGCAATGGAAGCCATCAAGGCCAGCACCCCCAGCGCACCGAACAGCCAGTAGGCGGGAATGGGTTCTTCCCAGAAAAAGGACGAACGGTAAAAACGTCGCCGGGCCATGCACACAGTCAGCAGCACAATACTGACCATGGATGCGGTTATCCACGAAAAACCGTTGAGCAGGGCTCCCGCAATCCCCAGGCAAAGAAACAGCACCGCCATCTGGAACCCGCGCGACTGCCGCCGCTCAAGCCCGTATGAAACAAAGAGCAGCATCGCGCCCGAAATAGCCGTAAGAAAATGCCCCACAGCCAGCGCCTCGTAAGGAATCATGCTGCGCAAGGCGTGCAGCATATGCTTGCCGGGCGGCAGCATGGCGCAGACAAGCAAAATCACGCCCGCTGCAAAAACCATATAGGCAGAAATGGAATGCGAGAGTACGGAAAGCCAGCGGCCAGTTTCGCGCAGCATGTCGCTGCGCTGGCGCACCTCGTAAACAGCCAGCAGCAATGCGGCTGCCAGCAGCGGTATAATAAAGTAAATGATGCGAAACAGCAGCACCGCCGCAAATACGGCCTGTGCCTGTGTTGTATGGGTAAGGTGCAGGATGACAAGCTCAAAAACACCAACCCCGCCGGGGATGTGCGTAAGCACCACAGCCACCTGGGCCATGAGGTAGCTTGGCAGAAAATCAAGAAACGATATGCCCATGTTGCCGGGCAGCAGCACATACATGCAGCCCGCTGCGGCGATAATGTCCACCCCGGCCACAAGGGCCTGAGCAAAGGCGATATGCGGCGGCGGAAAGACAAATTCCTTACCAAACAGGTGTACGGGCTTGCGCACGGTACAGCATAAAATCAGGTAGGAGCAGGCAATAAGCAGCAGCACCACGCCCAGAATGCGCACGTCTGTCATGGGCATTTTTGCCAGCAGATCATCAGGAATGGCAGGCGGGCTTATGATAAAAATCAGACCGCACAGCCCCAGAGCGCCAACCCAGAATGTGACCGCCAGCATCAGCACCAAGCGCACAATCTCTGCCAGCGAAAAACCCCAGGCTGAATAAAACCGGTAACGCACGCTGGTGCCGCCCAGCAGCGCGCCAAAGTTATAGCTGACAGCCTGCCCCACAAATGAAACAAGCCCCACGCGGGGCAAAGGCAGGGTTTTGTGAATGGCCTTGAGCGCCAGCCAGTCGTAGCCCACAAGAATAATGTAATTGACCACCATCAGCAGCAACGAGCAGAGAATCCGCCCGTGCGATATCTGGCTTATGCTTTCGCGAATCTGGGCTATGCTGTAACTTTTAAGCTTATGGTACAAAAGGTACACAGCCAGAAAAAACACCGCCGTGACAAGCACCGACCCAAGATAACGCAAATATTTTTTCATAGTCTGCCGTTGTTCATACAGTTGTTATATGCCGCTCAAACCAAGCGTTTTACGCAGCTCTGCCCTGCGGGCGCAAGCGCCTGCCGCGTTGGGCGCATCTCCAACATATACGCAGGCTCACTGCCGCGCAAGCCTGAACCTCATGTCGATTACATGACATTATGCAGAGGCAGGGCAGGCCTTCCCCAGCCCGCGCGCTTCGGGGCTTGACCGTTTTGCGCCCAGTAGGTAGTGTGTCCTTGCTGTTACGGATTATCACCCGGTTAACGCAGCCGGGTTTAGCGCACAGTCACTGCGGCCCGTGCAGCCTTTTTTTCGGAAAATACCCCCCATTGCTTGCTCCGCTGCCTGGGCAGCGGCGCTTTTTTTTCGTTTGTGAGGTCAGATTATGGCAACCATGACAAGCATCCCCATTTCCGTGCAAGGCTACAAAAAGCTGGAAGACGAACTGGCCCGCCTGAAGAGCGAACGGCCCGCCATCATCCAGGCCATCAAAGAAGCCCGTGAAGAAGGCGACCTGCGAGAAAACGCCGGGTACGACGCCGCGCGGGAACGTCAGGGCATGGCTGAAGCCCGCATCAAATACATTGAATCCCGCATGGCGCTCTATCAGGTCGTTGATCTTGATTCCCTGAAGGGCGACAAGGTCATCTTTGGCTCTACAGTTGAGGTTGAGGATGTGGACAGCGGCGAAGCACGCTCCTTCACCATTCTCGGCCCTGACGAGGCCGACCCCGCCAAGGGTTCCATCTCGTTCCTTTCCCCTGTGGGCCAGGCCCTGCTGGGCCGCGAAGTAGGCGATGAAGTGACCGTGGATATTCCGCGTGGCCGGGTTACCTACGAAGTGATCAACATCAGCTTTAAAGGCAGCAACGTGCTGAATTAGGGCCGGGGCTGCTGCCCTGGTCTCCGCCAGCCGACGCCGCGCCTTTCTGGCTTCGCGGCAACGGTTTTATCCCAGACGTATTTTCCGCAGCGCGTCAACGCGCAAACATACCGCAGTGCGACCACATGGCGCGCTCTGGCCTCCCTGCACAACCGCAGGGCGGCCAGGGCGCGCCTGACAAAAACTTTCCGGTCGGGCCGTTGCGCCGTGATGCGCACTGGCATATGCCGCACGGCTGCCAGCCCTGACCCGCGCGGGCGTATTTATACCTTTGCGCCTCTTGGCAGACCCCGCCCGCTTTTGCTACTCTTGCGCGTTCCAACGTTCCGGCGCTGGTAAAAAAACAGCGCCCACATAACCCAAGGCCTACTATGACTCTAACGCTGCCGCGTCTGCTCTACCTCTTGGCCGCGCTCGCGCTGTATATGCTGCTCTGGCACAATCCGGTGACCATATTCATGGCTGCCTGTCTGTCATGCCTTTCGTTGCCGCTTTACCGGACACTACAAATGAAGGGCCGGATGTGGCGCAAACGCCTTGAAAAAACCCGGAGCGGCCCCCGCTGGCGTAAATTCCGGCTTAGCCTTTCAAGCACCCTTCCCCTTTATGCGTACATAACCACTCTCCTCTCTTCCATACTAGTTCCCATTGCCATGCTCGCCCTGCTGGTGACGCCGCAGGCGGCGGCTGGTTTTGCGCGCTTGCGCGAACTGCAAGCCAACAACTTTCAGTTGCCGCCCGAGTGGGTGGCCAATATTCAGCAATGGCGGCTAAGCCTTGCAGAATATCCGCGCGCAGAAAAGATGGTCAGCGACTTTCTGCAAAAACTGGATGCATTTTTTGGCGACGCCATGAGCCTGCTTTTGAGCCGAAGCATGGATTTTCTCGGCGGCACCATGACAGTGCTGTGGACAAGCTTTCTGTTCTTTACGCTCACGGTGATCTTTACCACTTATGCCCGCCACATCCGCAAGATTTCCGGCAGGATATTCCACATACCGCAAGCAATGCTCTGCCGCTTTACGGCTGCCATCCACCGGGCGTTACGGGGCATTCTGCTGGGCATTGTGCTGGTGGCTGCGGCGCAGGGCATCTTGTGCGGCATTGCCTTTGCCTTTGCAGGGGTGCGCCAGCCAGCATTCTGGGGCCTACTCGCCACGCTCGTGGCCCCCATTCCCGCCATTGGCACGGCCATAGTGTGGGCGCCGCTTTGCCTTTCGCTCTGGTTCACGGGCAACAGCATGGCAGCTGTGGGCCTGGCCCTTTGGGGAGTTGTGGTGGTGGCTGGCGTGGATAACATCCTGCGTCCGCTCTTTTTGCAGCAGGGCATCAAGGCCCCGTTCTTTGTATTGATCATCGCCATACTTTGCGGTCTGGCGAGCTTTGGGCCGGTAGGCCTTATTGTGGGCCCTGTGCTGCTGGCATTTGCCATCCAGGCAGTGGAAGAAGGCAACCGCACCTATAGGCACAATGGATAAGATAGATACCATACATTCCGGTTTTGGCAGGCTTGCCCCCGGCGATCAGCCCGGCAGATTGCAGCCCAGCAGACGTCCGCAAGACGGCAAACCCCGCGATGCGGTGTTTTCGCCATCAGCTCTGAGCTGCTTGCGGCGCGTGGCGGTATTCAGCATCCTTTTTTGCGCCATATGCGCAATGCTGCTTGCAGGTGCAACAGAATCTCGTGCAGCCAGAGGCGTGCGCGCGGCTATTCTGGTCAACATGGATACTGGCAAGGTGCTTTTTGAAAAAAACGCCGACATGTCCATCCCGCCTGCATCGCTCACCAAGGTGATGTCCATGTTCCTGACCATGGATGCCGTCAGCGCCAACCGGCTAAGCCTTGACGAAAAAATCCGCATCACACCTGCCGCGTCCACCGTGGGCGGCTCGTCCATGCACCTCCGCAACGGGGAGCGCGTGGCGGTCAGGCAGCTGCTCACCGGTGCTGCTGTTGCATCCGGCAATGACGCCATTACGGCGCTTGCCCTGCGTGTGGCTGGCAACGAGCGGCAGTTCGTGCGCGCCATGAATCAAAAAGCCAAAGGGCTGGGCTTGAACCGCACGGAATTCAAAAATCCCACGGGTCTGCCCGCCGCAGGGCAGCGCTCCACCCCTCGCGATATTGCCAGCCTGACCCGCGCCTACCTTCGCGCCCACCCCGGCGCGCAAAAATTTCACAGCACCCGCGTTTTTACTCACAGGAACAGACAAATGGCCAATACAAACGCGCTCCTCGGCTCTGTGCGCGGCGTCAATGGCCTGAAAACGGGCTGGACTGTGGCCTCGGGCTACAATCTTATTGTTACAGCCCAGCGCGGCAATACCCGCATCCTGGCTGTGGTTATGGGCGGCACAAGCCGCAATGCCAGGGATGCCATGGCAACACGGTTGATCGAAGCAGGCTTTGACGGCGGCGGCGACCCAAAGAAAATCCGGCGCGCCATGGGCTACAGACGCTAAAAAAAGCTCAAAGATTCAATATAGTTTCATCGTAAAAAGGTTGTGGAAAACTGGCCGCTCGGAAGGTCAGTTTTCCACAACCTTTTTGGTTGCCCGCTGACAAGAAAGGCGGATTCTCTGCGCGGGGAGCACACATAGACACGTGCATGACCCAAACAGAAAACCCGCCTGACGCAGTCAGCGGCCAAAAAGACCCTAGCTCCCCAGAGCTTGCTCCAGATCGGCGATAATATCGTCCACATGCTCAACGCCCACAGAGAGGCGCACCATGCCGGGGGTGATACCGGCTTCGCGCAGCTGATCATCGGTCAGCTGGCGGTGGGTGGAGCTGGCGGGATGAAGCACACAGGTACGGATGTCGGCCACGTGAACCTGGAGAGAGATCATTTTAAGGCTGTCGATAAAGCGTGCGCCTGCTTCCCGTCCACCTTTAAGGGAGAGGGAGATGACGCCGCTGCATCCCTTGGGCATATACTTGTCAGCCAGGGCTTTTTGCGGGTGGCCGGGCAGGCGCGGATAATTGACGGATTCCACGGCGGGATGCTTTTCCAGATAGGCGGCGATGGCCTCGGCATTGCGGCAGTGGCGTTCCATGCGCAGGGGCAGGGTTTCGAGGCCCTGATTGATGTAGAACGCGCCCTGAGGGCTCTGGCAGCAGCCCATATCGCGCATGAGCTGCACGCGCGCCTTGACGATGTAGGCGGCCTTGCCGAAAGCCTGAGAGTACACGAGGCCGTGGTAGGAGGGATCGGGTTCGGTAAATTCGGGGAATTTGCCGGAGGCCCAATCAAAGTTGCCGCTGTCCACGACAACGCCACCCACCTGGAGAGCGTGGCCGTCCATATATTTGGTGGTGGAATGGACTACGATGTCGGCCCCGAATTCAAAGGGGCGGCAAAGCACGGGCGTGGCAAAGGTGTTGTCGATGATCAGGGGCAGCCTGTGCCTGTGGGCCAGATTGGCAAAACGCTCAATATCCAGAACGTCCATGGAGGGGTTGGAGAGCGTTTCGCCAAACACGGCGCGCGTGTTGGGGCGGAAGGCCTTTTCCAGTTCCTCCTCGGAGGCGGTCTGATCCACAAAGGTAACTTCAATGCCCAGTTTTTTGAGGGTAACGGCAAAAAGATTGAACGTGCCGCCGTAAATGCTGGCGGCGCTCACCACATGGTCGCCACTCTGGGCCACATTGAGCAAGGACAGCATGCTCGCCGCCTGACCGGACGAAGTGCACAGCGCGCCAACGCCGCCTTCAAGCGCGGCGATTTTCTGCTCCACGGCATCAACCGTAGGATTACCAAGGCGGGAGTAAAAAAAGCCCGCTTCGGCAAGATCAAAAAGCTTCGCCACTTCGGCGGTGGTGTTGTACTTAAAGGTAGTGCTCTGCACTATGGGCAGAACGCGGGGTTCGCCATTGCCCGGTTCATAGCCCGCGTGCAGACAAAGAGATTCCGTTTTCATGCCGTCCTCTGCTGTGCTTGTGTTGGAAATTGCCGCATGTCTCCGGCTGCAATGCCGTGCGATTCAGGCACCGTAGCGCAAGCAAAGGGGCGAGGCAACCACCAAGCCTGCCTGAAAAATTTCCTGTACAGCTGATGAAGAGAAAGCAAAAAAAGTTCCTTCCTATTGACCGTTTGCATGTAGAAGTATAGGATTCTAAGAAGCAGGTGGTCGCCCTGTGGCGTGTGGCATTCTGGGGATAGCTATGACAATACGCTCTGTGACGCACCGCCCGAGTTTCTGATTTTTGTTTGCTGACAGCGCCGCAAAAAGAGCGGCCTTTTGTACGTTGTAGCGCCGCTGTCTTGATGCGGAGTTGGCGCGATTTTGTTGCGCCGCAAGCGGGCCCTGTGGCGGGGCCGAGCAAAGCCTTTCACTCACTTTTGCCAGGAGGCTATTATGCGTATTGCCGTGGGTCTGGGCAAAAAAGGCGGAGAAGAGCGTTTAGAGCGCCAGGGCATAAGCCGCCGTGACTTCATGAAATTCTGCACGGCGGTGGCGGTGACGATGGGCTTTGGCCCCTCATTCGCCTCCGAGGTGGCCGCTGCGCTGACCGGGCGTCGTCCTTCAGTGGTGTATCTGCACGCCGCTGAATGCACGGGCTGTTCCGAAGCGCTGCTGCGCACTTACAAACCCTTTATTGATGCCGTCATTCTTGACACCATTTCTCTTGACTACCACGAAACCATCATGGCCGCCGCCGGCGAAGCCGCCGAACAGGCCCTGCATGCCGCCGTGGAAAACCCCAATGGCTTTGTCTGCATGGTCGAAGGCGCCATTCCTACGGGCATGGACAACAAGTATGGCTACATTGGCGGCCATACCATGTACGACATCTGCAAAGAAATTCTGCCCAAGGCCAAGGCCGTGGTCAACATTGGCACCTGTGCCTGCTACGGCGGCGTTCAGGCTGCCAAGCCGAACCCCACCGGCGCCAAGGGCGTGAACGAATGCTTTGCCAGCCTGGGCGTCAAGGGCATCAATATTCCCGGCTGCCCCCCCAACCCCCTCAATATGGTCGGCGCACTTGTGGCCTTTTTGCAGGGCCAGAAGATTGAACTGGACGAACTGGGCCGCCCGCTCATGTTCTTTGGTCAGAGCGTGCATGACCTTTGCGAACGCCGCAAGCACTTCGACGCCGGCGAGTTTGCGCCTTCCTTCAATTCGGAAGAAGCGCGCAAGGGCTGGTGCCTTTACGAAGTGGGCTGCAAAGGCCCGCAGACGTACAACAACTGTCCCAAGGTTCTCTTCAATGAGACCAACTGGCCGGTGGCTGCCGGGCATCCCTGCATTGGTTGCAGCGAACCCGGTTTCTGGGACGAAATGTCGCCGTTCTACCAGAACTAGGGGGAATCATGAGCCAGATCAAACAAACGCCCCAGAGCAGCTACACCGGGCCCATTGTGGTGGACCCGCTGACCCGCATCGAAGGGCATCTGCGTATTGAAGTTGAAGTTGAAGGCGGCAAAATCAAGGACGCCCGCAGCTGCGGCACACTTTACCGTGGCCTTGAAGTCATCCTGAAGGGCCGCGATCCGCGTGATGCCCAGCACTTCACCCAGCGCACCTGCGGCGTCTGCACCTACACGCACGCCCTTGCCTCTACACGCGCGCTCGAAGACGCCATCAACAAGCCCATCCCGGCCAACGCCACCTATATCCGCAACCTCGTGCTGGCCATGCAGTTCATGCATGACCACGTGGTGCATTTTTATCACCTGCACGCCCTCGACTTTGTGGACGTGGCCAATGCCCTGCAGGCCGACCCGGCCAAGGCAGCCAAGCTGGCCCAGTCCATTTCGCCGCGTCCCGCCAAGGCTGAAGACTTTGCCGCCGTGCAGGCCAAATTGAAGACCTTTATTGAAAGCGGCCAGCTTGGCCCCTTCACCAACGCCTACTTCCTGGGCGGCCACCCGAGCTACTACCTGGAGCCGGAAGCCAACCTGGTTGCCACCGCCCACTATCTGGAAGCCCTGCGCGCCCAGGTGGAAATTGCCAAGGGCATGGCCGTGTTCGGCGCCAAAAACCCGCACACCCAGTTCACCGTGGCTGGCGGCGTGACCTGTTACGAAGCCTTGACGCCCCAGCGCATCAAGGAATTCCGCGAATTGTACAAGAAGGCCCGCACATTCATTGAACAGGTCTACATTCCCGACCTGCTCATGGTTGCCGGTCAGTACAAGGACTGGGCGGCCATTGGCGGCACCGACAACTTCATGGCGTTTGGCGAGTTCCCCGCTGCTGGCGGCGAACGCGACCTCAACAGCCGCTGGTACAAGCCCGGCGTCATTTATGACCGCAAGATCGGCTCGGTGCAGCCCTTTGATCCTTCCAAGATCGAAGAACACGTGCGCCACAGCTGGTACGAAGGCGACAAGGCCCGCACCCCCTACGAAGGCGAGACCAAACCCTTCTTCACCAAGATGGGCGACACCGACCGTTATTCCTGGCTCAAGGCTCCCCGCTACGCGGGTCAGTCCATGGAAACCGGCCCTCTCGCTCAGGTCCTGGTGGCCTACGCCCAGAACCACAAGACTATCAAGCCTGCGGTTGACGGCGTGCTGAAGGCCTTGAACGTGGGCCCCGAAGCCCTGTTCTCCACCTTGGGCCGTACTGCCGCTCGTGGTATCCAGACTCTGGTTATCGCCCAGCAGACCGAAAACTGGCTCAACGAGTACGAAAACAACATTGGCAAGGACAAGCAGATCGTCGAAGACTACGCTGTTCCTGCCAATGCCAAGGGCGTGGGCTTCCTGGATGCCCCCCGTGGCGGTCTTTCGCACTGGATCCGCATTGAAGAAGGCAAGATTGGCAACTTCCAGCTCGTGGTGCCCACCACCTGGAACCTCGGACCCCGGGACGCCAAGGGCGTTATGGGTGCTGCCGAGCATGCGCTTGTCGGCACCCCTGTGGCCGATCCCAAGCGCCCGGTTGAAATCCTGCGCACCATCCACTCCTTCGACCCCTGCATCGCCTGTGCCGTGCACGTTATCGATGGAGAAACCAACGAAGTGCACAAGTTCAAGGTGCTGTAGCAGCGCATTGAACACGCAGTAAATTGGCTTTGAAAAGGGCGGGGCTTCCCCGCCCTTTTTTATTTTGAGCTGCCGCTGCAGCATCCTCACAAACAGCCTGCAACTCAGTTGCGCAAACAACATAGACCAGAGAAAAATATTTTGGCATACTGCACAGATATGCGGCATTGCATCCACCTGGGACGCCGTGCGCACACTGGCAGCAACCCCCACATGAGAGCGCCAACGTGGAACAAAAAAGAATAATGATTATGGGCGTCGGCAACATATTGCTGACAGACGAAGGCTTTGGCGTACGCGCCGTGGAATATTTGCAGACCAAGTATACCTGGCCGGAAAATGTTCGGCTTGAAGATGGCGGCACGCAAGGCCTTTTGCTTATGTCCACGCTGATGGATTGCGATACGCTGGTGGTTCTTGACGTGGTGCTTGGGCCGGAAAAACCCGGCACCATCTATATGCTGGAAGGTGAAGACCTGCGCAAAAGCCTGAGCTTCCGCGATTCCATGCACCAGACTGATCTTCTGGATACACTGATCACATGCAGCATGGCCGGGCATGATGTGCAGGCCGTTGTTTTTGGCCTACAGCCTTTTGACTACCACACCATGCAGGTGGGGCTGACCCCGGAAGCCGAAAAATTGCTGCCGGAATTTTGCACCAAGGTTGTTGCTGCGCTTGCTGAGCGCGGCATTGCCACCGCACAGCCTGTCGCCTGAGAAAATTCGCTGTAAAGGCATTCTGCGCATATTTGAGGCTGAGCCGCCACGCAGGCGCGAGAACGTATCGCGTCCGCGAAAGAGCTTGGCGCTCTGGTTGTCTGCATCACGGCAGTCTGCAAAGCTGTGCTTTGTGCCACATAAATAAAACAGGCCGGGCGCGTTATCGGAAATTTCCGACTCGCGCCCGGCCTTATCGCACAAGCAGCTTTTGTCTGATGCTGGTCAGGATTCGTCAGGGAGCGAGACTTCGCTGAACAGGGCAAAGCCCTCGGCGCGCAGCATCTCTGCCCACACGCCATCCCCCGCACAAAATGTATGGCTAAAGCTGCCGTCATAAATACGGTCAAATCCGCAGGACGGTGAACGGCTCTTAATAATTGCGGCGTTGCAGGCATTCTTGCGGGCAAGCTCCACTGCCAGGGCCGCGCCACGCTCAAAAGCATCCGTCACGTCTTGCCCGTCACGGTTCACAACGCGGTTGCCCAGCCGTTCGCAAGGGCTGCGCGGCGTTTCAAGCCCGCCCAGAACCTCCGGGCAGACAGGCACTGCCCTGCCCTCTTCCACCAGCCGCACCACAAGCGCGCAGGTATTGTCGCCGCCGTCATAGCGGCAGCGTTCACCTGCCAGACAGGCGCTGACTATGTAGCGCGGGGTCATTACTTGCTCTCACCTTCGGGCAGCAGGGCCGCTTCCCACATTTCCTGATAATACATGCAGGTGCCGGGATTCCAGGCCGTAGCCGTGGCGTGGTCATAACTTTCTGTTATGGGCCAGTCTGTGTGGGGCTTCAAGGCTTCCTCAAAGGAAGATGCCTCCACAACAGCCTCAAATTCCAAATTCAGCGTATAATTGGGGCCTTTCATAAAGCGCAGATGATAATGCGGCATAGCCTTATCCTTCGCACAGTTTCGCCAGCAGATGCCGAACGAACAGTTATCAAGCCCGGGTGCAAGGGGCAGTCATGCGCCGCAGATATGGTCATGCGGGGTGGACAGTATAGCGCACCACCCGTTGCATGCCAATGGCGCGCAACCTTGGCCGTGACAGCCGGACGTATTCATTTGAACCTTGCAGGGGGCTGCAAGCTCGTTACAGTCGCAGCACACAAGAGCGCCGGGGAGGAAACCCTCCCCGGCGTTCATATCAATGGGCGTCAGGCACGTCTAGTGCGTGGTCATGACAAACTTGCTGATGACAAAGAGCACAACCAGCAGAACCACGCCGATGCCCCAGCTCCAGTGAACGAGCTTGAGTTCAACGGGATCCAGCGGTTCGTATTCCATCTTCTCGATTTCTTCGTGAAGCTTAACTTCAGTTTTCGTTTCCATAACTTACTCCGTATATTGGACTAGCCAGCCATCACAGGCGGGGTCATGCCGTGGAAGAAGGCATAAGAAATGAACAGGCCCACCCAGATGATGAAGCCGAACAGGCACACGATGTACACAACTGCCAGACGGCCAATGCCTTCTTCCTTCAGCTTGCGGAAGTTGGACACCAGACCGATGCTGAAGAAGGTCAGCAGGAAGAACATGACGCGGAAGCCGTTGAGGGCGCCAGCCATGGACTTGCCGAGCTTGTGCAGTTCAGGCGAAGACAGGCAGAAGAACAACAGGATCAGGAAGGTGCCAAGATACCCCAGCACGAAGCGGGGGAAACGATCCATAACGTCGCTCCAGGTCATGGTGCGTTCGCCACGGGTTTTGTCGAACTTGGCAGTCCAGATGTAGGCGAGGACCAGAGCCCACACGCCGATGAACATGTCGATGAAGATTTTGACGGTGGTGGTCACCATCACGACCCAGCCTGGCTCCCACTTGGTGCCGAGGCCAGCCATCTTGGAAAGAATCAGGGATTCAGTGATGGCGCCGCTGGCGATAGCGCCGCCGTCAGACTTAACGGCAAGGCCCATCCAGCCACCAGCCACCATGGGTTCGGTGTACAGGAAGTGCTGCGCGATAAAGGGCAGGATCAGCATTTCGATGCAGGTGAACACCACGACCAGCGAGGAAACCATGATCGGCACCACAGGCCGAGCGCGGATGGCGCCGCCGGTGGCAATGGCCGCCGAGACGCCGCAGATGGAAATGCCCGAAGCAAGGGGAGCGGCCCATTCCTTGTTGAACTTGAAGTACTTACGAGCCACGTAGTAAACAACGGACCAGTACAGCAAATAGGCTTCAACAATGGCGCACAGGCCTCGGAAAATAACGTGACCGGCAAAGCCAGCGGCGTCGGCGGCCTTCACGCCAAGTTCGGCACCAAGAATAACGATGGCGATCTTGACGAAAAGTTCGGGGCGGCAGGCTTCGCGCAGGGATTCAGCAAAACCGGGCGTAAGGTTGCCCAGCAGAATACCCATGACCAAGGCCACAATAAGGCCAGCCTCGGTGCTCAGACCAAGCGACCAGGTGATGCCCTGCTTGGCGATTTCCGTGGGGTTGGCTGCAATGTAAGCGTTGGCGCCCACAGTGTAGCAGGCGATGGCAATGAAGAAAATGCAGGTAAAACCGTAAAGGAACTTGCCGATGTTGCCCTTCATGAGCTTGATGCCCACAGACATGACGGCGGCAATAAACACATAGCTGGCGATCAGAGCCCCCACGCCAGGCAATGCGCCCTTAGAGGCCGAAGACCAGCAATCAAGCGGGCTTTTGACCCACATACCCATTTTGAGGCCCCAGCCCAGCAGATCCAGGCCAGCGAACTTGCCCAGCGCCAGCAAGAAGATGAAGCAGCCAATAATAAGGGCTACTTTGTCTTCATTATAGGCTTTTGTTGATGCCATACCCAAACTCCTCCGTACAGGTTAAGCTAAACAAACAAACTCCAGCCGCACCTACGCCGCACAGACCACCTTGTTCTATAAAGAACAGAGCAGTCTTCATGAGGCGTCTTGCCGCGGAAACAGCTGGAAACCGATACTTGCAGCACCAATTTTACGGTCTGCCGACCATTGGCGCATGTGGGAAAACATACCTTTATGCAAGATATTGTCAAGCTTAAGTCCAAAGTTTAACAATCAGTCATCAAGTACCAGAGCTGTTTCGCCAGCGGGTAAATCTAAAAAAACGCACCACCTCCTCGCCCTTCTATTCACATGCCTGCCCATGCGCCTCTTCCCCAAACCTCGTTCGAGGTGGAAGACAGAGTATAAAAATGCAGGCTATAACATTTTTTTCAAATTTTCTGTTGACACTACCCAGCAGTTTCACATATACACGGTTCTCGCGTTGGGCTGTCGTTCAATTGGCAGGACGACGGATTCTGACTCCGTTAATCAAGGTTCGAGTCCTTGCAGCCCAGCCAACAACACCGCGTCCCCATCGTCTAGCCGGCCCAGGACAACGGCCTTTCACGCCGTCGACAGGGGTTCAAATCCCCTTGGGGACGCCACTTGAGAATCAAGGGTTACATCGAAAGATGTAACCCTTTTTTCGTACGCCCGCTACAGGCTGTGGCCCTTACGGCCAGCTTTCTTTACGCACTGGTTAGCGGCGCTGTCTGCCTGACTCTTCACGGCCCTACACCAAAGACGGGGGCAAGCCCCTTTAACGGACAGTTTTTCCGAAGGATTTCGACACTGTTTCTCACGTTGAGGTACGCCACGAGAGCCCACAGGGCACCTGTGCGAGATTTACTGGCGGAAGTGTGAAAACACGGCGTGAATATGTGTCCTCAGCAAGGACGCCCTGAGCCGCATGGAGGACAGAAATAGATAGGCCAACGCAATCAAGGCTGCTGCTGGACGTCTCAAGGTCGTTATCCCCTGCAAGGCTTTTGGTATTTTAGCTTTTACTAAAAACCTTTATCTCAGGGCGTTACTGCTTGGCAGCCTTCTCCACCAATGTATAATTTGTGCTGCGCCCGCCGCTCTCGCCTTGCCGCAAAATGCCATATCCCATCAATCCCCGAATATCCCGTAAGGCGGTATCCGGAGAACACTTTGCCAGTTCTGCGTATTTGCCGCTGGTCAGCTTTCCCTCAAATTCGACCAACAGGCGGTTGATGATAGCTCGCTGTCGTTCATTGAGCGGGTACTGATTGGCATATTGCCACACATGAGCCTTGCGGAAGACTATGGCCAAAGTTTCATCGGCTCCATCAATAGCCCGCCCCAGGCAGCCAAGGAACCAGTTCAGCCAAGGCGTGATATCCAAGCCGCCCTTTTGGGTACGTTCCAAGATATTGTAATGTTCCTTGCACTCCCGCTCGATCTGGCCGGACATGCTGTAAAAGCGTTGCGGACAGTCGTCGGCCCGCGCCAGGGCGCAATCTGCAATGGCACGAGCTATGCGCCCGTTACCATCCTCAAAAGGGTGGATAGTCACAAACCAGAGGTGCGCTGCTACCGCCTTCATTACAGGGTCAAGCTGCAACGGCGCATTGAACCACTCCAGAAAGTGGCTCATTTCCGTATCAAGGCGTTCTGCCACCGGGGCTTCAAAATGAACCTTCTCATGGCCGATGTAGCCGGAGACAATTTGCATGGGCCCGGCTTCTGGCTTGCGCCTCGCGCCCACGGTGATCGTCGTGATGCCCCGAATCCGATAGGAAATAGCGCCGCATGCCAGCCAAACAGCCGTTCCGCTGTAAGCGGTTCAGCATAGCGCTGTGTTGCGTCCAGCATCATTTCCACAACGCCTTCCACGCTTCTGTTCGGGGGCATCAGGGCGCCAATATCAAGTACAAGCCTTCGAGCCAGCGAAGAGCGCACCTGAGCCACATCAAGGGATTCCCCCTCAATGGCGCTCGACTTCACCACATCCAGGGTCAAAGTCTCCAAGCCAGCCTCTGCGCGGATGGAGAAGCCAAGGGCACTCATCCGGCCCAAGAGCAAGCCCTGCTTGTGGCGAATGGCGGCAAGCTGTTCAGCCAGCGTTGCAATGTCCCACTGAAATGTCGGCCAGTCTGGACTTTCGTGAATATAGCGCATAATCGCCGTACCTTTTGCGGAGAATACGGCAGAGATTCTCCGCAAAAGCAATATTCGTCGTAATTTTTGTCGTAATTTTTGCGGTGAATATGCGGCTCAAACGCCGCATCTTATTTAGAGGATGTCGCCAGCAGATGTATGGCGGCATACATGACGACCTAGATGTTACGTTCGTCGTATTACTCCACGGCAATCCACAGCATGCTCAGTTCCGCACTGCGCCCTATCGGGTGGGGGAACAGTTGTCACCCCGTGTCCTCTGCCAAGATAGAAATGCAGTTCCATGAAGCAGACTGCAACCGCCCATTATTGTCTCATTTTTCGCTTTGAAGGGGATTGCGACTCGGAATCCGAGATAACGTTGCGTGCAGGAAAATATTTCAGGAAAGGAATAGTGAAGATATCCAGACATATTCAGTAGTTTCGGCCGGATTCGAGAAGGAGTGTTTATTCACAAATATTTTTGCTTGTGGCATAAATGCATCTACCCATACTTTGCCCACCGACTGCGGATTGAAGTTTGCAGGTGCAGAAAAAAGAGTCGGTTGCTATGGAATGATCGCCGTACAAAGCCAGGAGTATCTCATGAACAGTATCAAATGGCTGTTTATGGTACTGACCACCGCGATATTTCTGGCGGCCAGCGCACTGGCCGTAGCCGTCGATCAGGCTCAGAGTCTTGGGCTGACGGATGATGAAAGGGCTTGGCTACAAGATCATCCCGTTATCCGCGTAGGGAATCAAACCAACTTGCCACCTTTCGATTTTGCCGTCGGGGACCGGCCGCAGGGCTACAGCATCGATCTGATCAACCTGCTTGCCCAGCGCATCGGGTTCAAAGTGGAATATGTCACCCGGCCGACCCGGGAAGAGCTTCTACAACTGTTCAAGCAGGACTATCTGGACCTGTTGCATTCGCTTTATCGCACACCGCAACGAAAAGAACTCGGCATCTTCTCCGAGCCCTACTTTCGCATGAAGCAGGTATTTGTCACGCGCAAGGATGACGCGAACATTTCCGATTTCCAGCAGTTGAACGGCAAGACCGTCGCGACCGGTAAGACGTGGGCGGACTCGGAATTTTTGGCGACACAGTACCCCGGCATCAAACGTCTCTTCCGCGACAGCGTCGAGCAGATGCTGGAGGCCGTGTCGAACGGAGATGCCGATGCCGCGGTTCAAGGGGATGGAGTTGCCGAGTACTGGCTGCGGAGACGAGGATTTACGGACCTGAAGATTTCCGCCTGGGCCAAGGGATTCGACAAGGGAAGGCCTCAATCTTTTTACTTCATGGCGCATAAGACCGCTCCGCAGTTGGTCTCCATACTCGACAAGGCGCTGGCCTCGGTGACACCCGGCGAGTTGCAGGAATTACAAACCAAGTGGTTCGGCTCCGGCGCCGTCAGCGAAACGACACCCGAGGTCAAACGCATCGACCTGACCGAGGAACAACAGGACTACCTTCGCCGCAAGGGGTCGATCAGGATGTGTTCCGCGCCGTCGACCCCGCCCTTTGCCCAGATTACCAGCGACGGCGTCCATCAAGGAATCGCCGCCGATATCATCTCGAAATTGGCGAACCTCATCGGCACGGAGATAACCCTGGTCCCGACCAAGACGTGGAACGAATCGATCGAATTCGTCAAGTCCCGGCGATGCGATATTCTTTCCTATGCCGGGATGACCGAACAGCGGAAAGAGTTCCTGGATTTCACCACCCCTTATCTTTCCATGCCCATTGCCGTCGTGACCCGGAACGATCAACCCTTTATCGTCTCTTTAAAACCATTTTTAAATGAATCCTTTGGCGGTATCAGGGAAACGACCTATGTCGCGGCCTTCAAGGCGCAGTATCCGACGGCCCACATAACAGAATTCGATAACAGTCTCGAAGGGTTGCAACAAGTCAGAATGGGAAAGTTGTTCGGCTTTGTCAGCGCGTTGCCCATCGTCGCCTACCAGATCCAATCTCATGCGCTTCTCGATCTCAAAGTGGCCGGACAACTGGACGAAAAATTCGAGATGTCGGTGGCGACACGCAACGACGAGCCGCTGTTGGGCAGCATTTTCCAGGCCGCGATCAATGCCCTACCCCAGGAGCAACGCCAGGAGATCCTCAATAGATGGCTCGCCGTCCGCTACGAGCAAGGCTTCGATTATGCCCTGATGTGGAAAATCGGACTTGCCGTCGCAGTTTTGTTCGCGGGCGTTCTGATCTGGAATCGACGGCTAGCCACGCTTCACGCCCGGATTGCCGCGCAGAATGCCGAACTGGCCATTGCCGCCGCTGCCTTCAACTCCCAGGAAGGCATGATTGTGACAGACCCGGATAAAGTGATCCTGCGCGCCAATCAGGCATTCCTGGAGATCACCGGCTATCGAGCAGAAGAAGTGATCGGCCGAACACCTCGCTTGTTTTCATCCGGGCGTCACGATGCGGCGCTTTACCGGGCCATGTGGGACGCCATAGACCATGCCGGCAGTTGGCAGGGAGAAATCTGGAATCGCCGCAAGAATGGCGATCTTTATGCCACCTGGCTTACCGTCTCGGTGGTCAGGGACGAAAAGGGAAACGTCACCAATTACATCGGCACACAATTCGACATCACCGAGCGCAAGAGAACCGAGCAGGCGCTGGCCGAAAGTGAAGCCCGATTCCGAAGGTTCTTCGAGGATAATGGCTCGGTCATGTTGCTGGTCGATCCGTCGAACGGGGAGATCATCGCCGCAAATCGCGCCGCGTCGGCCTATTACGGCTATGCGCCGGAACGTTTGACGGGAATGAACATCAATCAGATCAATATACTGCCCCCCGAGGAGGTCGCGCTCGAATACCAGCAGGCGCTTCGCGAGGAACGCTACTATTTCGACTTCCGTCACCGGCTCGCTTCCGGCGAGGTCCGCGATGTCGAGGTCTATTCCACGCCGGTGGAATTCGACGGCAGGCCCATCCTCTCGTCCATCGTCCATGACATCAGCCAGCGTAAGGCGGCCGAGGCCAGATCACGGCGTCTGGCCAATCTCTACGCGGCGTTGAGCCAGTGCAATCAGGCGATCGTACACTGCGCCAGCGAAGTCGAACTGTTCCCGAAGATCTGTCGCTGCGCGGTCGATTACGGCTTTGCGAAAATGGCCTGGATCGGCTTTGTCAACGAGGAGGGCTCGCTGGTCGAACCGGTCGCCTCGTATGGCGACGACACGGGGTATCTGGATGATCTGTCGATTCCAATGGATGTGGGGAACCCGCTTTCGAGGGCACCTGCCACCACCTCAATCCGCGATGATCAGGCAATATGGTATCAAGATTTCGCCCGTGATTTAGAGATCGGTCCCACCTCGCAATCTTGGCATGAACGCGCGGCGAATGCCGGAATTCACGGGCTGGCCTCTCTCCCGTTACATCGCGCAGGTTCTGCGGTCGGGTGCCTTGTCATCTACGCCGACACGGTCGATGCCTTCGATGAGGAGGCCCGCAAGCTTTTGATCGAAATGGCGATGGATATCAGTTTTGCGCTGGGCAATTTCGCCCGCGAGGCAGAGCGACAGCAATCGGCGAAGGCGCTGAGCGCCAGCGAAGCCCGCTATCGTCTCGTTTTCAAGACCAGCCCGAACGCCATCGCCATCAACCGTCTGGACGATGGGGCTTATGTCGAGATCAACGACGGATTTATCAACATGACGGGCTTTGGCCAAGATGACGTTCGGGGGCGCACGTCCTTCGACATCGATATCTGGGGCGATCCCGAAAGTCGCGTGTATCTGGTCGAACGACTGAAGCAGGATTCAATCTGCCAGAACGTAGAGGCCCAATTCAGGAAAAAGAATGGGGAACTACTTTGGGGTTTGATGTCTGCGTCGGTCATCGAACTCGATGGTGAACGCTGCATTCTTTCCGTCACACGGGATATTACCGACATCAAGATGGCCGAAGAGGAGATCAAGACCCTCGCATTTTACGACCCGTTAACGCATCTGCCCAATCGACGACTTTTGATGGACCGCCTGCAGCAAGCTCTCGCCCTTTCCACCAGGGACGGGTGCAAATGCGCCTTGTTGTTCGTAGATCTCGATAACTTCAAGACCCTGAACGACAGCAGTGGCCATGCCATCGGCGACCTCCTTTTGCAAGAAGTCGCCGCGCGTCTTGTCGCCAGTGTGCGCGAGGCCGACACCGTGGCCCGACTGGGCGGAGACGAATTCATTGTGCTCATCGAACAGTTGAGTGAATCTATTGAAGAGGCGGCGAAACAGGCCGAGGGAGTCGGCGAGAAAATCCTTGCCGCCATCAATAACCCTTATCAGCTTGCCGACAGAGAATACCGAAGCACGACCAGCATCGGCATCGCCATGTTCGGGGGGCAGCATGAGAAAACGGACAAGCTTCTGATGCAGGCCGACATCGCGATGTATCAGGCTAAGGCTGCAGGACGCAATGTGATACGCTTTTTTTCGCCTGACCTCCAGAACATCCTCGATTCCCGTGTGGAGACGGAAAATGATTTGCATCTGGCCATCGAAAGAGAACAATTCTCTCTTCATTACCAACCGCAATGGGATCATGGCAGCCTTGTCGGTGCCGAGGCGCTGATACGTTGGAACCATCCGGAGCGGGGCGTGGTGACGCCGGGAGACTTCATTCCCCTGGCCGAGGAAACCGGGTTGATCCTGCCTTTGGGGCAGTGGGTGCTGCAAACCGCCTGCCGTCAGATTGCGGCTTGGCGTGACCAGCCGGACATGGCCCATCTCACGCTCGCGGTCAATGTCAGCGCCCTCCAGTTCCGGCAGCCGAACTTCATCGATCAGACGGTTACGACGCTGGAGCAAACTGGGGCCGACCCTCAGCACCTCAAGCTTGAGCTCACGGAAAGCATGCTGGTGGACAACGTCGAAGACGTCATCGCCAAGATGTTGGCTCTGCGGTCCCGTGGCGTGACGTTCTCGCTGGACGATTTCGGGACCGGCTACTCGTCGCTGTCCTACCTGAAACGCCTGCCCTTGGACCAGGTGAAGATCGACAGATCGTTCGTCAAGGATCTGCTGACGGACGCCAATGACGCGGCCATTGCCCGAACCATTGTCGCCTTGGGACAGGCCATGGGTCTGTCGGTTATTGCCGAGGGCGTGGAAACCGAAGCTCAGAAGGGCTTCCTCACCAGCTTGGGCTGCAAAGCCTTTCAAGGGTTCCTTTTCGGGCGGCCAATGCCCATTGATGAGTTTCAAGCGCTGGTTCGGTGCTGAGTTGTGTGACGCGACAGGAAGTTAGTAATAGTAATAATAATTATTTCGATCGAGCACAGCCGCCGTTTCTCGGTAACTAGACTGGGACGGTGATTGAATTATGTAGGAAGTGGTTTGGGGGGGCAGGATTTGAACCTACAACCTCCAGGCTTTAAGCACATGTGCTCTTCCGTAGGAAGGTTAAAAGGGTGGGAGTGTCCAGAATTTTTCGCACATTTTGTAGCAGCCAGTTGGTAAAGCATGGTTTCGTATTGAGCCGCTGGTACTCACGCCAATGGCTACAAGCACTGATACGTTTTGTACTTCGCCACCCCAAGAGCATTTCAGCCATATCCCATCCACAAAAATGTACGGGGATTTTGGTTCAAGGGGCCGGTTGCGCCATTCCTCAACCCGCTCAAAAATCTTCTGATGCAAGTCGCTTATTGTGCTTGGGCTGACTCGACTGCCCCAAAGAGCCTCGGTAATGTCCTCTATACAGACCCTCTGGGTACGCAGGGGCCGCGTATCAAAGGCAGGTCAAACAACAGCAAAAGGCCGTCACAGCTCCAGACCTGAAGTCTTTTATGGCAAACATAGGCCAGCACGACAGTGGTATTTCTTCTGCACGAGCGGCTTCACCCGTGATGCTGAAAACTACGCTCGCAGCCAGGAGAGTAAAAGAATCATGTTGATCAACAGCGCCAAGTTGGCACAGCTTTGGACGAACAATATTCCTCGCCTCAGTGATCAGGCTTGGCAGCGGCTGCCGCTTACCCCCATTTATTCTCTAACACCTGAAGGTAAAAAATTGAGTAGGAATGAGAGCACAAGTTCTGAGCCTACGGCCTTCGGTTGATATGTGCGGGAAAGAGTTAAAAAGGGGGTTAGTTCGGGGTGTGTGCGGATGTCTTTTGATGTATCTGGATGCACCCTAACATTACTAATTTATTTAATTTGCAATTTTAGAGGCTGTCCTTTTACGCCGCCAACAGGGGTTCAAATCCCCTTGGGGACGCCACTCGAGAAAAAAGGGGTACACTGAAAAATGTAACCCTTTTTTCGTGCGCTTTCTACAGCCCCAAAGGGCGTATTCCTTAGCTGCATTCATTTTTCTTCTACTCCGGCACCTTCTCGCGTAAGGGCACCAGCCTGCATGGTATGCCCATTTTTTCTTAGGGCCGCCATTCCCGAGGTAGCCCCCTTGCCCAGATGGGCAAGCCGCCGCTATACTTGCTATTGCCCGGCCCTGACGCCGCAGGCCAATCCCACCAAGGAAACCGCCCATGCCCGCATCCCTGCTGCTCAATCCCTTTCGCACCGCGCCCGCTCAGGGCGTGGACGTTACCGATTTTTCACCCGCCATGGCCCGGCACGTCCGCGCGTACCATGCATCTTTCAGCCAGTACCGCCCCACTCCGCTGGTAAGCCTGCCGGGGCTGGCGGCAAGCCTTGGCCTAAAAAACGTCTGCGTAAAGGATGAATCGCACCGCTTTGGCCTCAATGCCTTCAAGGTGCTTGGCGGCTCCTACGCCGTGGCTCGCTGCCTTGCCGAGCGCATGCACCTGCCAGCCGAGGGCTTTGTGCGGGGCATGCTTGACGCCCCCGCCGCCAGAGCAGCCGCAGGGCAGATAACATTTATCAGCACAACGGACGGCAACCACGGCAGGGGGCTGGCATGGACAGCCCGCGAGCTGGGCTACCCCTGCATCATCTACATGCCCAAAGGGTCGGACAAAACCCGCCAGAACAACATTCTGGCGCTTGACGCGCAGTGCAGCATCACTCATCTCAATTATGACGACACCGTGCGTATGAGCTGGAATCTGGCGCAGGAGAAAGGCTATGTGATGGTGCAGGATACCGCGTGGGATGGCTACGAGCAGATTCCCGCATGGATCATGCAGGGGTACTTGACCCTTGCCGCAGAAATTCTGGAGCAGATGGGCGCAGCCGCCATTCGCCCGACCCACTGTTTTCTTCAGGCGGGCGTGGGATCATTTGCCGCTGCGGTTGCGGGTTTTCTGGTGGCGGCCCTTGGCGAGGCGGCCCCACGATTCATTGTGGTGGAACCGCATGCCGCCGATTGCTTTTACCGCTCCGCACTGGCGGGCGACGGCAAGGCCCATGCCGTGGGCGGCGACCTGCAGACCCTCATGGCCGGGCTTGCCTGCGGCGAGCCGAGCAGTCTGGCCTGGAGCATCCTCAAGGATTACAGCACGGCCTTCATGTCCTGCCCGGATTACATGGCAGCCAACGGCATGCGCATGCTGGCGGCACCCGTGAGGGGTGATCAGCCCATTGTTTCCGGCGAATCTGGCGCGGCTGGCGCGGGCGCACTGCACTGGCTCATGAGCAGCCCCGCTGCGGCAGATCAGCGCGAAACTCTGGGCCTGAACGCCGAAGCCTCGGTTCTGCTCATCAGCACCGAGGGCGACACGGTGCCGCACATCTATAGAAAGATTGTCTGGCAGGGCGCGTATGCAGATGAGGAGTGCGCCTGACGCCAGCCGCACCCGTCAAGAATTGTGCATATGCCCCACTGCATCCGCTATTGTTTGTTTTTCCATTCCTTTTTCAGCAGGGCATAGAGGCATGTATTTTCGTATTTGGGCGTTCCATCGGCATTGCTGACAAATGAAATGAACTCCTTGAAAAGCCCTTCCCTGCGCATGCCCAGCCGCTCGCACAGTTTTTGCGAGCGGATATTGTCATCTTCCACATAGGCATATACCCGCCTTGCGCCCTTGTGGGTAAAAAGGATGTCAATGAACGCCCTTGCGGCCTCGCTCGCGTATCCCTTTCCCTCATGACTGCTGTTCAGATGCCAGCCCAGGCCATAGGTATCCGGCTCATCATTCGCGGCAAACATCAGCCCGATCATCACATCCTGCTCTTTGAGGCAAACCGCCAGTTGCACGGGGTCTGCGCTTCGCCGCGCAACGTCGGCAACCGCTGCTTCCATCGAATCCAGACGGTCAGGCGCAAAACAGTGGACGCGTGGATGCGAAAGCATTTCAAACAGGCCTGCCGCATCCTTGGCTTCAAAAGGTCTCAGGACAAGACGTTCCGTTTCAAATTTTGCCACAGCAACCTCCTGTATTTCAAAATCATCATCTCTGTTCATGCCATGCTCAATGTTGTTCTGGCTGCGCCGCAGGTTCGGCAGAAGGCTCTTTTCGCCGCAGCTTTCCGCTGAAAAAACGGGTCACGACGATGAAGAACAGCGGCGTGTAGTAAATGCCCAAACCTGTTGCGGTGATCATGCCTGTCAGCACTGCTGTGCCAAGTGCGTTTTGCGCGCCGGAGCCTGCCCCGCTGCTGAGCGCCAGCGGCACCACACCAAGAATGAAGCATAGCGAGGTCATTATGATGGGCCGCAGACGAAGCCGGGAGGCCTCCACAGTGGCTGCAACCAGATCTTTGCCGCCCCTGTGCATTTCTCTGGCAAATTCCACGATCAGGATTGAGTTCTTGGCCGACAGGCCAATGATCGTCAGCAGTGCAATTTGCAGGTAAATGTCATTATTCATGCCGCGCAGGTACACACCGCCCAGTGCGCCCACAATGCCCGTGGGCACCGCCAGCAGCACTGCCAGCGGGATAGTCCAGCTTTCGTACAGGGCAGCCAGACAAAGAAAGACCACGATAATGGAAACAGCGTACAGCAAAGGGGCCTGACTTGCGGACACACGCTGCTGAGAGGAAAGCCCCGTCCAGGCATAATCAAAACCGGGGGGCATACTTGCCGCGCTTTTTTCCATTGCCGTCATGGCTTGCCCGGTGCTTTGCCCCGGCGCGGCGGCCCCTTCAATCTTTACGGACGGTATGCCCTGATAGCGGGTCAGGCTTGGGGAAGCCAAAACGGACTTTACGCCGATAAAACTGGAGAACGGCACCATCTCGTCCTTGGCGTTGCGCAGATAAAAGCGCCTGAAATCGTCTACTCCGGCGCGAACCGAAGGCTCCGCCTGAAGGTATACCTTTTTTGTTCTGCCCTTATCCGAAAAATCATTGATATATTCACCCGCCCAGTAGGCGCTGATGGCGCTGTTTATTTCGGCTCTGCTCAGGCCGTAAGCGCCAGCCTTGCTGTTGTCGATGACCAGATCGTACTGCTCGGTATCGGCCATGCCGCTATACCTTACGCTGGTAACAGCAGTGGATTTTGCCGCACTTTCCAGCAGGGCATCCTTGGCGTTGAGCAAGGCCGCGTGCCCTTTGCCGCCGCGATCCATCAGTTCCAGCTCAAAGCCAGAGGAAGTGCCAAGCTCCATGACCGCCGGGGGCGACATCACAACTATTTCCGCCCCGGCTATGGATGAAAACCGTTCCGTGGCGCGTTCCATCACGTCAGAGGCGCTCTGCCCCGGGCCGCGTTTGCTCCAGTCCTTGAGCAGGGGAAGCACCATGGCCGAGTTCTGGCCGGAACCGCTGAATCCCCAGCCGATAACGCTCATGACGCTTTCTATGGAATCCTTTTCGTCTTTGCGAAAGTAGGCATCAATCTCTTTGACAATCTTTTCCGTGCGCTCAAGTGACGCGCTCGGCGGCAACTGCACGTCAACATACAGGATGCCCTGATCTTCATCCGGCAAAAATGCCGAAGGCAAAAGCATAAACAAAGCCAGGCACCCTGCTGCCAAAACCGCAAATACCACGCCCCACCGCAAGGGGTGCCGCACCATGCCGCTCACGCCACGGCTGTAGCGTTCCGTAAAGGCGGCAAACCATCGGTTGAAGCGCCCAAAGAAGCCTTCGCCCGTTCCATTGCCATGCGTACGCAGCATGGTGGCGCACAGGGCAGGCGTAAGCACAATGGCAACCACTACAGAAAGTACCATTGACGCAACAATGGTCACGGAAAACTGCCGGAAGATTGCCCCGGTGGAGCCGGGCATAAAGGCCATGGGAACAAACACGGCGGATATGACCACGGCAACGCCCACAAGTGCCCCGGTTATCTGCCTCATGGATTTGAGCGCGGCCTCCTTTGGGGAAAGCCCCTCGTCGCGCATGAGGCGCTCCACATTTTCCACCACAACAATGGCGTCATCCACCAAAAGACCAATAGCCAGCACCATGCCGAACATGGTCAATGTGTTGATGGAAAAACCCGTGGCCGCAAATACCGCGAACACCCCGAGCAGCACCACAGGTACGGCAATGGCCGGAATAAGCGTGGCGCGGTAGCTCTGCATGAACACAAACATCACCGCCACAACAAGGGCAATGGCCTCAAAAAGGGTACGCACAACCGACCGTATGGATTTTTCCACAATGGGCGCGCGGTCGTCAGCATAGGCATATTTCAACCCCGGCGGGAAAAAGCTGGCGAGCGACTGCAATTCGGCCTTGATTCCCCTGGTGGTTTGCAGAACGTTGGCCCCCGATGAAAGCTTGAAAGCCAGCCCCGTACCCGCATGCCCGTTGAAAAATGTGGTGCCCATGGAACTTTCTTCATTCAGTTCGATGCGGGCAACATCCTTAAGCAGCACTGCGGATCCGTTTTCTTCCACCCGCAGCTGAATCTGTTCAAACTGTTCCGCTGTTTCCAGGCTGGATGAGGCGTTGATGGCAATATTGATCTCCTGCCCCGGCAAGGCAGGGGCCGCCCCCACCTGACCGCCAGCAACCTGGGCGTTCTGGGCGCGCACGGCAGCAATAATATCCTGAGGATTCAGCTTGTACTGGCGCATTTTGTCCGGGTCGCACCAGATGCGCATGGCATTTTGAAAACCGTACAGGGTGATTGCACCAACGCCCTGAACGCGGCTCAAGGGGTCAACAAGCGAGCTTGCCACATAGTCGCTTATGTCATTGGGGCGCATGGTATCGCTGGCATCGTAAAAAGCCACTGTCATGAAGGAATTGTCCACGGCTTTGGACGCCTGGACGCCCTGCCGCTGCACTATATCGGGCAGCAGGGAAAGAGCCTGCTGCACCTTGTTCTGCACCTGCACCTGCGCCGTATCGGCATCCGTGCCCGCAGCAAAGGTGAGGGTAATTTCCGTACCGCCGGAGGAACTGCTGGTTGATTTCATGTGCAGCAGGTTGTCCAGACCTTTTATCTGCTGCTCAATGATCTGCGTGACGCTGCGGTCAACAATGGACGCGGTCGCTCCTGGGTACTGGGCAGAGATGGATATCTGCGGCAGGGCGATATCCGGGTAATGCGCAACGGGGAGCCTGCCAAGAGCCAGCAGCCCGGCCAGCATAATGATGATGGCAATAACCCAGGCAAAGATGGGGCGATTGATGAAAAAAGCTGCCATACCCTACCGTGCCTCGGTGGCAGACGCCGCAGGGGCGGCCTTTGTTTGCAAAGATTGCGCGGGTACGCCCCGCACAAGTTCACCGGGGGCCGCTTTCTGGAAGCCCTCAACCACCAGCATGTCGCCAGCGCTGAGGCCCGCGCCCACAATCCAGCGGTTGCCGTATGCGCGGTCAATGCTCACATCGCGCCGCGTCAGACGAAAAATCCCGTCTTCCGTGCCTTCTTTCTGCAACACGTAAACAGAATGCCCGCCCGTATTGTTCACAAAGGCGGCCCCCTGCGGGATCAGCACTGCCTTGTCCACCGAACCTTCTTCAATAGCGGCCTTAACGTACATGCCCGGCAGCAGCAGCCCGTCAGGATTATCGACCACAGCCCGCAGCATGATGCTCCCCGTGCTCTGCGCGACAGATATTTCAGAAAACAGCAGGTCGCCCTGTATCCAGGCCGATTCACCAGCGTGCGCTGCTGTGGCGACTGGCGTATAGGGCGAGCCGTCTTCCAGCGTCAGCCGGATTTTGGCGGTATTCCCCTTGGCAGATATGCGGCCTTGCGCAAGGGCGCGGCGCAGGCGGATAGCTTCCGCGCTGGATTGCGTTATATCAATATAGACGCGGTCAATCTGCTGGATAACGGCCAGAGGGGATGACTGATTGGCCGTAACCAGAGCGCCGACCGTAACGGCAGAGGCCCCAATGCGGCCTGACACTGGGGCTTTTATTTCTGTATAGGCAAGATTGATGGCCGCTGTTTCAAGCTCGGCCTCCGCCCTGGCAACGCGGGCGCGGGCCTGACCATGCTGCGAGATGGAATTGTCCAGCTCCTGCTGGCTTACGGCGTATTGCTTTATCAATTGCCGCTGACGTTTTTCCAGCAGGGCAATGGCGGTAACAGCAGCCTTTGCCTCCGCAAGCGAGGCTCTGGCCGTGGCGTGGGCCGCCTGATAGATGGCCGGGTCTATGCGGTACAAGACCTGCCCTTTTTTTATATCTGCGCCTTCTTCAAAAAGACGCTCAATGACAATGCCGTCAACCTGAGGCCGAACCTCCGCCGTTACCAGCGCGGACACTCTCCCCGGCAGCGTACTGCTCAGGGTCAACTTTTCTTCCCCCAGCACAAGGTATTGCACCTCGGCATGGGCTGGGCCAGACTCCTCCGCCTTGTTGCAGCCAAGGGCGAGCACAGTCAGCCACAAGGGCACGAGCAGCCACAGTCGAATTTTTTTCATACTAAACCAGCGCATTACAAACACCTCTGCTCTTGTATGGGCAAGCAACTTCCGGCTTGCCCTTTTGCCTGTAATTTGCCAGCGTAAACTATACAGTTACTTTAGAGTCAAGGGAAAAATGAAATGAAAAAGAATCTGCTCACCTCAGGCGAATTCGCCAGCCTGTGCGGCACGCAAAAAGGCACCCTGCTGTTTTATGAAAAGGAAGGGTTGCTGAAACCCAGACACGTTTCAGAAAACAGGTACCGCCGATACGGGATTGAGCAGTATTTTGAATTTGACCTGCTCTCCATGCTCAAGGAGGTCGGCAGTTCGCTGAAGGAGGTCAAGGCGCACCTGCATAACATGAACGGCGAGGATTTCTTGTCCTTCCTGCGGGAAAAACAGCTCGCCGCAGAAAAGGAACTGCGCCGAGTGGCCCAGCGCAGATTGATGCTCAAAGACATGACCGGCTGCCTGCGCGAAGCCCTGGATTTTGAATACGACACCATGACCGTACGGCACCAAAAGGCAGAACGGCTGGAAATGACCCCCACAGGCGCAAGCCCCTCAGAGTCGCAATGGGAACTTGTACAACGCTTTGTGGAATATAATCGGGGATATGATCAGCAGGAAGAAAAACCGCGTTACCCCTTTGGCGTTGTCTTTTGCCTGGATGACATACGGCAGGGCAGCTATGTTGAGCGCTATTACTTCACCAAGGTGCGGCGCTCCACGCCGCCCTCCCTCCTCCATATAAAACCTGAGGGAAAATACGCCATTCTGGCCCACAACGGCACGGATGCCTCGCACAGGCTGGCCCTTGCCGATATGCTGAAGAAGGTCAGCACCGCAGGCCTGACCATGAAAAGCGATGTCTATGTGTGCGACATGATGAGTTACGTCATGCAGGAGGGCGGCGACTGCTACGCGGTGAAATACGCCATTCGGGTTGAATAGCGGCATGCGGCCTCAATTGACGGTTCCCCGTAATCAGGCCCGCCAGCACGGCCCGTGCGCCCTCGCCCCTGCCCCGCCGATACGTATTTTCCTCTTGCGGGCGGGGCGCTGTAATCGTAGAGATATGCAAGAGCTATACGATTGCTCCACCAAAATCATTATGAGGCCCCACATGCAGGTTTGCAAAAAATTGGCTGACGGCGTTTTGCATGTCAGCATAGCGGGCAAGATCGACACCGTGACGGCTCCGGCGCTGGACAGGGATTTGCAAGAAGACTGCGGCGCTGCGGACGAGCTGGTGCTTGATTTCAGCGAGGTGGACTATATTTCAAGCGCAGGCCTGCGCATTTTGCTGCGCCTGCACAAGCGCATGGTTCAGCGCAAGGGCATGCGCATCATCCACGCCAATGAAACCGTGAGAGAAGTGTTCAGCATCACAGGTTTTGTGGATCTGTTTACCATAGAATAGCCGCACACCCGCAAGCCCGCGCCGCCAGGTTCGGGCTTTCCTTATGCTGAGCGGGCAAGCCCGCAAAGGCGGGCCGCCATGCACAAATTATTTCACAAATGGCTTTTTATCTGCATCTTTCCTGCCTTTTGCCTCACACTTGCCGCATCCTACCTGTTGCAGACCCGGCAGGCCGAAGAAAACGCCCGCCATATGCTTTCCAGCAACCTGGACGATGGGGAAAAATATCTGCGCATGGTCATCACCAATGCCGCCTACATCCGCGAAATTTCGGATGCTGGCGCGCTGACCAAGGCGCGGGCCTTTGCGGCCATAATCACGCAAAACCCAAACATCCTTAACGTCCCAACCATCTTACACTTTTTGCGCAAACTGCTGGATGTGGAAGAGCTGAACGTTGCGGACGACCGGGGCGTGATCATAGCCTCCACGGGCCCCTTTGCGGGCTACGACATGGCGTCCTCGCCGCAGTCTGCGGCATTTTTGCCAGCCCTGCGCGATCTGGATTTTGCCCTTGTGCAGGATATTGAAGAGCGCGGCGCAGACCACGAACCCTTTCAGTATGCTGGCGTGGCCCGCCGCGACTGCACGGGCATTGTGCAGATCGGCTATTCACCCAAGCGACTGACAGCCGCCCTGCGCTCCGCTGCGGTGGATCAAATCGCACCGCGCTACCATATTGGCTCCAACGGTTTTATGGCCATCGCCATTTACGGAGCCGTCATCAGCACGGGCAACGAGACCGCTGTTCCCCTTGGGGCGAATGTGGATGCCCTCGGCCTCATACAGCCTGACGGCAAGGGGCTGGTTTCCATTCTCGGCAAGCAGTACATCTGCCAGGACATCGAGGTGGAGGGCTACACCCTCTTTGCCCTGCTGCCCCGCAGCGAGGTGTTTTTTTCGCGCGACAGCATGCTCCTGTACATCGCGGCCTGCAATATGGCGCTGTTTGCCGTGATTTTCTGGATGGTGTCGCATCTGGTCAAACGGCTGGTTATCAACGATGTATACCGCGTCAACGAAGACCTGCAAAAAATCACGTCCGGCAATCTGGATGTGGTGCTCAACGAGCGCACCACGCCGGAATTCGGGCTGCTCTCGGACGGCATCAACAAGACCGTGCAGAGCCTCAAGGCGGCCATCAGCGCCGCAGCGGGCCGCATAGACGCAGAGCTGGAATTTGCCCGCGCCATCCAGTGCTCCTCGCTGCCAAGTGTTTTCCCCGCCTATCCAGAGCGGGAAGACTTTGACATTTTTGCCGTCATGCGTGCCGCCAAGGTGGTGGGCGGCGATTTTTACGACTTCTATCTGCGGGATAAAAACCAGCTGGTGATTGTGGTGGCCGATGTGGCGGACAAGGGCATCGGCGCGGCCCTGTTTATGATGACGGCCAAGACCCTCATCAAGAGCCTTGCGGAATCGGGCCTTTCCCCGGCAGAGATTTTCACGCAGGCCAACAAACGCATCACGGCGCACAATGATCAGGATATCTTTCTCACGGCCTTTCTGGCTGTGCTCGACCTCACCACCGGGCGGCTGATCTGCGCCAATGCCGGGCATGAGCATCCGCTGGTATTCAAACACGCCGAAGGCCGCTACGCATGGCTTGAAGCAGGCCATGGCCTGCCGCTGGGGGCAATGCCCAATTCCCGGTACAAGGAGCAGACCTTCCAGATTGCCCCCGGCGACCGTCTGCTGCTCTATACTGATGGCGTCAGCGAGGCGGAAAACAGCCGGGGCGAACGTCTTGGCCTCAGCGGCATAGAAAGCGCCGTGATGGGTACCGAGCGTATGGATGCGGAGCAGACCGTGCAGGCCCTGCTGCGTCGGGTGGACGACTTTGCCGCTGGCGTGGAGCAGGCGGACGACATCACCATTCTGGCGCTGGAATTTACTGGTCTGGCTTGGGATGAACTGCTCATAACGGCGGATGACGCTCATCTGGAAACTCTGCTGGCCTTTCTGGAAGAAAAGCTCAAGGTCGCCCAGTGCCCTGCCGCCACCCTGCCAATGCTGCTGGTTACTGCGGAAGAAGTCTTTGCCAACATTGCCCACTATGCCTATGCCCCTGATCAGGGAACAGTGCTGGTGCGCTGTCGGGCGCGCTCCGGGCCTTTCCAGGCCGTGATGCAGTTTCAGGATACAGGCCGCCCCTTCAACCCCCTGCACCAGCCGGACCCGGATACAAGCCTGCCCGCCGAGCAGCGCCGCGAGGGAGGTCTGGGCATTGCCATGATGCGCAAGATCATGAGCAGGATGGAATATGCCCGCACTGCGGACGGCAAGAACATTTTAACCCTCTGGAAGCAGGAAGACGCCTGAGTCCGGGGCCTGGCTGGGTCCGTCTGATTTAGCCCACGCCAGCCTACTGCATCAGGTGCGGTATCTTCGCGGGTTGCCGATTCTGCCAATGCCCATAGGGAGTAGCATCATGGAAGCAAAAAAAGCCATCATCGAGACAGTGGCAGAATACCTTGCCCCCCTCTTCGGCCCAGCAACAGAAATTCTGGACGATGACTACACCAGGGAAAATTTTGAAGACCTCGCCGAAATGAACGGCAGGCGCTTTATGCTGAGGGTCGCCCTTACCGGCCAACCGGAGGATGAAGTGTACCTCTTCCGCGCCATTCCGTTTACAGAAACGGAGCAGGCCATTGCCCGAACCATCCTTGATGAATGGGAAAAAATCTTCACCACGCCCCATATAGATGATTACGCCGCTGTGTGCATACGGCAGGCCCAGATCATCGGCATTGCCAAAATACTCTCGCCAGAGCGCCACACAACGGTGCTGCGCATGCTGAATCTGCTGTCGTTCTGGTCGAGCGAAACGTATGAAGGCGACAAGATATCCTTCTGCGTGGGCATTGACGAAGACGACCTCCGCCCCGGCAGCGTGAATTTTTTTGATGCCAGCAAGGAAGACTACGCCAAGGTGCTCACCTCCGGCTGCGATACCCTGCTTGTGTGCAATGCAGAGGGCGGCATAACCGCCTACTGCGAGGCGGCATTGCCCGCAGAGGCCGAGGCGGCCCATGTTTACGCGCCTCTGTCCTTTCTGCCCGTGGCCTATTGGACATCACAAAACAGGTGTGCCTTTTGCCTCAGCAGAAACGGCGACATCCTCATCTTCAAAAACAGGCAGTTATTTTTTGCCAAAAGGCGCGGCAAGTGGCTGCATTTTTCGCATCAGGCCTACCTTGCCGAGCTTGGCTATCAGGGGCAAGGCGGCAGCAGGGGCACCATTGAGGCGCTGTACCTGAGCCTGCTCGACGTTTCATTCAGGCGCAAGGGCGCGTGTATCGGCTTTTTCCGCACAAACGCCGTTACCCCGTGGATGATAAACGAGCGCCGGAATCAGCGCATTGGGCAGAACATTTCGCAGGATGAACTGGTGCGTATCTCGCAAGACAGGCTGCACGGCTACCTGAACGAAATAGTCAGCCAGGGCGACATGCTAGGGCACAATGCCAGCAGCAAAACCGCACTGCTGCGCTCGGCACTGCCAAGCCTGAATTTTGCGCAGATTCCACGCAAGCTGCGGGCCGAACTTCTTTCCATTGATGGCGCAACCCTGATCTTTGACGATGGCAGCGTTTTTGCGGTGGGGGCTATCCTCAAGATTCCCGGCGGCAGCAGCAGCGGTGGGCGCAAGGCGGCAGCCATGACCCTGGCCGAGCACGGCATCGGCATCAAGGTTTCCAACGATGGGCATATCACGGCCTGGAGCCGGAGAGCCGAGGAGGGGCAGGCCCTGTTTGAAATAGGTTAAGGCGCGGCAAATTTTAAGGCGGCTGGAAAAAACGTTCTTTTGTGCGCCTGCCAGTGCGGTTTGTGTGCTCAAACGAGAATAACCGCTCCATCCGGCGATTTTTTTGTCTTGTCATGAAGTTCCCACTGAGGTAAATTAGTGAACAGAGGCTTTTTTATTTTTCTCTCCCGCTTTTTTTGCTTGCCAAGGACTCGGATTCCTAGTATGCATCCTCTTTCAACGATTGGTGCGGGAGGCTCCTTTCTGTTTTTCAATAACTTACTGACCAAGCATATATATTAAAGGTAATGCCCTGACCCCAGCCCTGTTTACCCAGACAGGGATGGGTTTTTTACGCCTTGCCCGCAGTAAGTTCTTTTTAGCCTTCCCACCAGATTACGCTTTCAGGGTGCAGTGACAGCAAGTTTTTTGCCCGCCGGCTTAGGCATGCTGATTTGTCTCGCGCAGCCGGGGCGCAACCGCTACCTATCTTGAGGTACCCATGGGCCAGCTCACCAAACAGTTCGGCAAGATCAAGGTTTCCCTCCCTATCCCACATCTGCTGAATCTGCAGATAGATTCTTACCAGAAATTCCTTCAGGAAGGCGTTTCAGATGCCGACCGCAGCCCAGAGGAAGGGCTGGAAGGTGTGTTCCACACCGTCTTCCCCATTGAGGATTTCAATAAGACCGCCAGTCTTGAGTTCGTCAGCTATGAAATCGGCGAACCCAAGTACGACCAGGCCGAGTGCATTTCCAAGGGGCTGACCTACGAGGCACCCATGCGCATCAAGGTGCGCCTGGTTGTCTATGACACCGATGAAGCTTCGGGCAACCGCACCATCCGCGACATCAAAGAGCAGGATATCTATTTTGGCACCCTGCCCCTGATGACGGAAAAGGGCACGTTTATCATCAACGGCACCGAGCGCGTCATCGTTAACCAGTTGCAGCGCTCGCCGGGCATCATCTTTGAGCACGACGGCGGCAAGACCCACACCAGCCGCAAAGTGCTCTATTCCTGCCGCATCATCCCCATGCGCGGCTCGTGGCTCGACTTTGACTTCGACCACAAGGATATTCTGTACGTCCGCATCGACCGCCGCCGCAAGATGCCTGCCACCATCCTGTTCAAGGCCATGGGCATGAGCAAGGAGCAGATTCTTGAATACTTCTACTCGCAGGAGCACTACCGCATTGAGTCGGCCAGCAGCCTGTTCTGGGAAGTGCGCAAGGATCTGTACCGCAAGGACAACGCCTACGCCGACATCATCGATGCGCAGGGCAATGTCATTGTCAAGGCTGGCAAGCCCATCACCAAGCGCAGCTGGCGCCTGATCTGCGAAGCGGGCATTGAAGCCATTGAAGTTCGCCCCGACACGCTGGACGCCATGTTCCTGGCTTTGGACGTGACCGATCCCAAGACCGGCGAAGTGCTGGCTGAAGCCGCGGACGAAATCACCGCAGGCCTGCTCGACCGCTTCCGCGAAGCGGGCATCACGCGCATTGCCGTGCTGCACACCAAGGGCACGGATACGTCTTCGTCCATCCGCGATACTCTGGTTCAGGATCGCATCCCCGACCAGCAGAAAGCGCAGGAAGAAATCTACCGTCGTCTGCGTCCGTCTTCTCCGCCTACCCCGGAAATTGCGGCCAGCTTCTTTGACAACCTGTTCCGCAACGGCGACTACTATGACCTGTCGCCCGTGGGCCGCTATAAACTCAACCAGCGTCTGAGCCTGGATGAGGCTGACGACCTGCGTACGCTGACCGACCACGACATCCTCACCGCCATCAAGGTGTTGGTGCAGTTGAAGGACAGCCACGGCCCCGCCGATGATATCGACCACCTTGGCAACCGCCGTGTGCGTCTGGTGGGCGAACTGGTGGAAAACCAGTACCGCATCGGCCTTGTGCGTATGGAACGCGCCATCAAGGAGCGCATGAGCCTTCAGGAAATTTCCACGCTCATGCCCCACGACCTGATCAATCCCAAGCCTGTGGCGGCTGTGCTGAAAGAATTCTTCGGCACCTCGCAGCTTTCGCAGTTTATGGATCAGACCAACTCGCTCTCCGAAGTGACGCACAAGCGCCGCCTTTCGGCTCTGGGCCCCGGCGGTCTTACCCGTGAACGCGCGGGCTTTGAAGTGCGCGACGTGCACACCTCGCACTATGGCCGCATCTGCCCCATTGAAACGCCTGAAGGCCCGAACATCGGTCTGATCGTTTCGCTGACAACCTTTGCCAAGGTGAACGACTACGGCTTTATCGAAACGCCTTACCGCGTTGTGCGCAATGCCCGCGTTACCAATGATGTGGTGCACCTTGATGCATCCCGCGAAGGCGGTCAGGTTGTGGCTCAGGCCAACGCCCGCACCGACGCCGATGGCAATCTGCTTGACGAATACGTTACCGTGCGCGTCAAGGGCGAAGTGGAAATGAACCTGCGTGAAGAAGTGACCCTGATGGACATTTCGCCCAGCCAGATGGTCTCCATCTCTGCCGCGCTCATTCCCTTCCTGGAACACGACGACGCCAACCGTGCGCTCATGGGTTCAAACATGCAGCGTCAGGCCGTGCCGCTTCTGCGCGCCGAAAAACCCCTGGTGGGCACCGGCATGGAAGTGGACGTGGCCCGCGACTCCGGCGCGTGCATCGTGGCTCCCGCTCCGGGCAAGGTGGAATATGTGGACGCCGACCGCCTCATCGTTTCGTACGAAGGCGATGTGTTCCCCAAGCAGGGCGGCGTGCGCGCCTATGATCTGCTGAAGTTCCACAAGTCCAACCAGAACTCCTGCTTTGGGCAAAAGCCCACCTGCTACCCCGGCATGCCCGTGAAAAAGGGCCAGATTCTGGCTGACGGCCCCGGTATTGACGAAGGCGAACTGGCCCTCGGCAAAAACCTGGTGGTCGCCTTCATGCCCTGGTGCGGTTACAACTACGAAGACTCCATCCTCATTTCCGAGCGCACCGTTCGCGAGGATACCTTTACCTCCATTCATATTGAAGAATTCGAGGTAGTGGCCCGCGATACCAAGCTTGGACCGGAGGAAATCACTCGCGATATTCCCAACGTCAGCGAAGAAATGCTGCGCAACCTGGACGAAAGCGGCATCATCCGCATCGGCGCAGCGGTCAAGCCCGACGATATCCTTGTGGGCAAGATCACGCCCAAGGGCGAAACCCAGCTTACCCCTGAAGAAAAGCTGCTTCGCGCCATCTTCGGCGAGAAGGCGAGGGATGTGAAAAACACCTCCCTCAAGGTTCCCCCGGGAGTGGAAGGCACCATCATTGACGTGAAGGTCTTCAACCGCCGCTCCGGCGAGAAGGACGACCGCACGCTGACCATTGAAAGCCACGACACATCCGTGCTGGACCAGAAGGAATCTGATCACCTTCGCGCTTTGTCCGACCGCACCCGCGTTCAGATTGCCCCGCATGTGCTGGGCAAGCAGATCGCAGCCTCAGTGCCTGGCAAAAAGAAGGGCGAAGTGCTGGCCGAAGTTGGCGCAGCCCTGACCGAAGACGTGCTTGAACAGATCCCCGTGAAGAAACTCGCGGGCCTGTTCAAGAGCAAGGAAGTCAACGACGCCGTGGCCGATGTGCTCAAGTCTTACGACCAGCAGGTTGAATACCTGAAGGCCATTTACGACTCCAAGCGCGAAAAGGTTACGGAAGGCGATGATCTGCCCCCTGGCGTCATCAAGATGGTCAAGGTGCACATCGCCATCAAGCGTAAGCTCTCTGTGGGCGATAAAATGGCTGGCCGCCACGGTAACAAGGGTGTTGTTTCCTGCATTCTGCCGGAAGAAGACATGCCGTTCTTTGCCGACGGTCGCCCCGTGGACATCGTGTTGAACCCCCTGGGCGTGCCTTCACGTATGAACATCGGGCAGATCATGGAAACCCACCTTGGGTGGGGCGCCAAGGAACTGGGTCGGCAGCTGGCCGAACTGGTTGACTCCGGCGCGGCCATGCAGGTTGTGCGCGAAGAACTGAAGGGCGTTTACAATTCGCCTGAAATCAACGCCCTTGTGGACAGCATGAACGATGAGGAATTCAAGGCCTCCGCCCTCAAGCTGCGCAACGGCATTGTTACCAAGACCCCGGTGTTCGACGGCGCGACCGAAGAAGAAATCTGGGGCTGGATGGACAAGGCTGGTCTTGCCAACGACGGCAAAACCACCCTGTACGATGGCCGCACGGGTGTTCCCTTCAAGAACCGCGTGACCACGGGCGTCATGTACATGCTCAAACTGCACCACTTGGTTGACGAAAAAATCCATGCCCGTTCCACTGGCCCCTACTCGCTGGTGACGCAGCAGCCCCTCGGCGGTAAAGCCCAGTTCGGTGGTCAGCGTCTTGGTGAAATGGAAGTGTGGGCTCTGGAAGCTTACGGCGCGGCCTATTTGCTGCAGGAATTCCTTACGGTCAAGTCGGACGACGTGACCGGACGCGTGAAGATGTACGAAAAGATCGTCAAGGGCGACAACTTCCTTGAAGCCGGTCTGCCCGAATCCTTCAACGTGTTGGTGAAGGAACTCATGAGCCTTGGCCTCAACGTGACCCTGCATCAGGAAGAAGGCAAGAAAAAGCCCAAACGCGTGGGCTATATGAAAGAACGCGAGGAAGAGGCGTAACAGCCCCTTTCTGCGGCCCCGGAAACGCGTTGCGTTGGCCGTGAGCGGTTATGCCTCTCACGGCCAACGACAGCATGGCTAACGATTTCAACGAGCTTTTTACAAAGCAAGGTATACTATGAGCCTGGACGATCTTTTCACCGCACGCGGCGCGTCGACCAACGTGACGAACATCCGCAACCTGAAAGCCATCCAGATTTCCATCGCATCGCCCGAAGCCATTCGTGAATGGTCTTACGGCGAAGTGAAAAAGCCGGAAACCATCAATTATCGCACCTTCAAGCCGGAGCGCGACGGCCTGTTCTGCGCCAAGATATTCGGCCCCGTGAAGGACTATGAATGCAACTGCGGCAAATACAAGCGCATGAAGCACCGCGGCATCGTCTGCGAAAAGTGCGGCGTTGAAGTTATTGCCTCCAAGGTGCGCCGCGAGCGCATGGGCCACATTGAGCTGGCCGCGCCCGTTGCCCACATCTGGTTTTTGAAGACCCTGCCTTCCAAGATCGGCACCCTGCTCGACATGACCATGGCCGATCTGGAAAAGGTGCTGTATTTCGACTCCTACATCGTTCTTGATCCCGGTCAGACCAATCTGCAGAAGCGTCAGGTCATTTCTGAAGACCAGTACCTCCAGATTCTTGACCACTATGGCACGGACGAAGTTCTGACCGTGGGCATGGGCGCCGAAGCCGTGCGCAGCCTGCTGGAAGAGCTGGAGCTGGAAAAGCTGCGCGCCGAACTGCGCGAAGAAGGCGAATCCACCAAGAGCCAGACCAAGAAGAAAAAGATCACCAAGCGCCTCAAGATTGTTGAAGCTTTCCTTGAGTCGGACAACAAGCCCGAATGGATGATTATGGAAGTCATTCCTGTCATCCCGCCGGAACTGCGTCCTCTGGTGCCGCTGGACGGTGGCCGTTTTGCCACCTCTGACCTCAACGACCTTTACCGTCGTGTGATCAACCGCAACAACCGTCTGAAACGGCTGATGGAACTGGGCGCGCCCGAAATCATCATCCGCAACGAAAAGCGCATGCTTCAGGAAGCTGTGGACGCGCTCTTCGACAACGGTCGTCGTGGCCGCGCCATTGCAGGCACCAACGGTCGCCCGCTCAAGTCGCTTTCCGACATGATCAAGGGCAAGCAGGGCCGCTTCCGTCAGAACCTGCTCGGCAAGCGCGTTGACTACTCCGGCCGTTCGGTTATTACCGTTGGCCCTTACCTCAAGCTGCACCAGTGCGGTTTGCCCAAAAAGATGGCTCTTGAGCTGTTCAAGCCCTTCATCTATGCCGAACTTGAAAAAAGAGGCCACGCCTCCACAATCAAGAGCGCCAAAAAGATGGTGGAGCGTGAAGAGCTGGTAGTGTGGGATATCCTTTCGGAAGTGGTGCGCGAATACCCCATTCTGCTCAACCGCGCCCCTACCCTGCACCGTCTGGGCATTCAGGCCTTTGAACCCCTGCTGGTCGAAGGCAAGGCCATCCGTCTGCATCCGCTCGTCTGCTCGGCCTACAACGCCGACTTTGACGGTGACCAGATGGCCGTGCACATTCCCCTTTCGGTGGAAGCGCAGATAGAATGCCGCGTGCTCATGATGAGCACCAACAACATTCTCTCGCCCGCCAACGGTGGCCCTGTCATCGTGCCTTCTCAGGATATCGTGCTTGGTCTGTACTACATGACCGCCGAGCGCAGCTTTGAGCAGGGCGAAGGCATGAGCTTCTGCGCCCCCTGGGAAGTGGAAGCCGCCTATGACGGCGGACAGGTTTCGCTGCATGCCCGCGTCAAGGTGCGCATGCCCGATGGTCACATATACGACACGACCCCCGGCCGCGTGCTGGTGAGCGACATCCTGCCCGAAAAGCTGGGCTTCGAAAACGTCAACTGCGTGCTCACCAAGAAGAACATTGCGCGTCTCGTGGGCGCGGCCTACCGGCAATGCGGCATCAAGGCCACGGTCATCCTGTGCGACCGCCTCAAGGACATGGGTTACGAATTCGCCACCAGGGCGGGCGTGACCATCGGCGTGAAAGACCTCACCATTCCTGAAAGCAAGAAGCACATTCTGGCTGCCTCGCAGGCGGAAGTGGACGACATTGAACATCAGTACCGCGACGGTATCATCACCCGTACTGAAAAGTACAACAAGGTGGTTGACGTGTGGACCAAGGCCACACAGGACGTCTCGGCAGAGATGATCAAGGATATCTCCTACGACATCCTCACTGATCCCAAAACCGGCAAGCAGGAAAAGAACCAGAGCTTCAACCCGATCTTCATGATGTCCAATTCGGGCGCTCGTGGTAACCAGGACCAGATGCGTCAGCTCGCAGGCATGCGTGGTCTTATGGCCAAGCCTTCTGGTGAAATCATTGAAACGCCTATCACATCTTCGTTCCGCGAAGGTCTGTCGGTGTTGCAGTACTTCACCTCCACCCACGGGGCTCGTAAGGGTCTCGCCGATACCGCCCTCAAGACGGCCAACTCCGGTTACCTTACCCGCCGTCTGGTTGACGTTGTGCAGGACGTTATTGTCTGCGAACACGACTGCGGCACTGTGGACGGCATCGAACTGACCCACCTCAAGGACGGCGGCGATATCAAAACCCCGCTGGCCGAGCGCGTCATTGGCCGTGTGCTGCTCTACCCCGTGTTTGATCCCGATGATCCAAACACCGTGCTGATGCCCGAAAACACGCTTATTGAGGAAAAGGAAGCCCAGCTTATCAGCGACAAGGGCATTTCCTCCATCACCGTGCGCTCGCCCCTTACCTGCCAGGCCGAACGCGGCATCTGCGCCCTCTGCTACGGGCGTGACCTTGCCCGCGGGCACCTGGTCAACACGGGCGAAACCGTGGGTATCATCGCGGCCCAGTCCATCGGTGAACCTGGCACGCAGCTTACCATGCGTACCTTCCACATCGGTGGTACCGCCTCGAGCACCATTGAAAAGAACAAGTTTGAAGCCCAGAACGCGGGTCGCGTTATCCTGAACCGCGTGCGCGCCGTCACCAACCGCGACGGCGTGGAACTGGTGCTCGGCAAGAGCGGCCAGCTCACCATTGTGGACGCTCAGGGCCGCGAACGCGAAAAATACATTCTGCCCAACGGCGCACGCCTGCTTGTCCATGACGGGCAGGAAGTGACCAAGGGCGTTGTGCTGGCCGAATGGGATCCGTTCAACGAACCCTTTGTCTGCGAAGAAGAAGGCGTTATCCGTTTTACGGACATCATCGACGGCAAGACCGTGCAGGAAAAGGTGGACGATATTACCCGTCAGGCATCCCTGACCATTATGGAATACCGCACCACCAACTTCCGCCCGTCCATTTCCATCTGCGATGAACACGGCAGCGTCAAAAAGCGCAGCCACGGCGGCACGGCGGCGGTCTACACCCTGCCCGTCGGCTCCATCATCATGATCAAGGACGGCGCAGACATTCAGGCCGGCGACATCATCGCCCGTAAGCCCCGCGAAACATCCAAGACCAAGGATATCGTGGGTGGTCTTCCGCGCGTGGCCGAGCTCTTTGAAGTTCGCAAGCCCAAGGACATGGCCGTGGTTTCCGAAATCGCGGGTACTGTCACCTACGCTGGCGAATCCAAGGGCAAGCGCAAGCTGGTGGTTACGCCTGAGATCGGCGAGGCCAAGGAATACCTGGTACCCAAGGGCAAGCACATTACCGCTGCCGACGGCGACTTTGTGGAAGCGGGCGATCCGCTGACCGAAGGCTACCCCGAACTGCACGATATTCTGCGCACCCGTGGCGAAAAGTACCTTGCCCGCTACCTCGTGGACGAAATCCAGGAAGTGTACCGCTTCCAGGGCGTGGGTATCGACGACAAGCACATCGAAGTTATTGTGCGTCAGATGCTCAAGAAGGTTACGGTTCTCGATTGCGGCGGCACCAGCTTCCTCGTGGGCGAGCAGGTGGACAAGGCCGAGTTCAAGGCTGAAAACCAGAAGGTCATTGCCGAAGGCCGTGTGCCAGCTACAGCGGAACCGCTGGTGCTGGGTATCACCCAGGCTTCGTTGACCACCTCTTCGTTCATTTCGGCGGCCTCTTTCCAGGAAACCACCAAGGTGCTTACCGAGGCGTCGCTCAAGGGCAAGATGGACTACCTGCGCGGCCTTAAGGAAAACGTCATTGTGGGTCGCCTCATTCCTGCCGGTACCGGCTACCGCGAATACGTCAACGGCGATATCGTGGTTCCCGACCAAAAGGAACGTCCCGACAAGTTCCTTGAAGACCTTGAAGAAAATCCTGTTCTGGTTGACCTGAACAACTAAGCAGACAGAATAAACCGGGCCATGGCCTGGAGACTGATAGCCCCCTTTGGAAGTTCGCTTCCGAAGGGGGCTTTGCGTTGGCGCGCGTGAGAGCCAGCGGGGCATCAACGTCTACGCCCTGGCCTGTCCACGGCCTGTTTGCGGCCTGCTCCCTCCACGGAGGCAGTTTCACCCACGGCATGCCCCTCTTGCCGCAGTAAACTTCTCTATTCCAAAATCCTGCCACAACATGTTGCTTGCCCGCCTCAGGTGCCAGCCACATCAGCCAGGGCCTCCTCACGCCCCACACTAGCCCCTGGAACAGTCCAATCAGCTTCACAGGAAGCACAATCCATATTGAGCCACAAATAAGCCGACCCCCTTTATACACGCAAGCGCCTGCGGTTATGCGCTGTGCAGGTTATCAAGATGCTAACCGGGCATTTGCGTTGCGGATCTTTGAAGATTGTACACACAAACACCATTACTTACAGAAACAATAAGCAATTTTTTAACTACGTTTGTACGCAAATAATCTGCACTTCTTCATCAAAATATTTTTTAAAACATTAATTGTATTGTTTTACTATGCAATTGCTGTGTTTATTACAATATCAATACATTAGCTCTTACGCCGATTGTGCATTTTTTCTCATTCAAAATAGATTGTCAATCCTTTCAGCAGTTGAGCTTAACTTGAAGTTTTTTGCATAAAAAAATCCATACCTCGTTGACACAGTATCTTTAATATGAGAATAGTTTTGTACGGATTAATTACATCAAGTTTTTTATTAATTAATTGCTCTTTTTAACCGCCTCATATAGACTGGGGCGCGACTGCGGAAGACGCAGGGGGTTGTTATGTCAGCTTTGTCAGAACGCGATTATCTGGCCGATGAAATTTGCGAACTGTTCACCAAGCTCACAGGCGATGCGTATGCCGAAGACATGGCACGTGCGCGCAAGCTGGCCGAGGGGGGAAACCCTCACGATCACTGGCTGCACACCACCAGGCTTGACTACGAATCGCGCCTCTTCATGTACATGGCGGCGGCTTTTGCCATGCGCTGCATGAAGGGCGAACCCTACAAGTGTGCCGTCTTCATGCGCAGCGCGGCCGAGGCCCTTAGCCAGCCCCAGGACTAGGCGAATGTCGACAACGGGAAATCCCGACGCATGTGCGCGGGATTTCCCCAATTGTGCCCGGCACAATTCAGGCCGGGAAAACACCAGCTGGATTTTGTCAGGAAGCAAGGATCCATCATGCGGGAAAAACTTATCAGATTCAGAACCACTCTCCCCTGCCTGTTATTATTGATCTGCGGCCTGGCGGCTTTGCCCGGCGCGGCATGTGGCAACGAGTTTGTGCCCGTTACCACGCCCGCCGTGAGCAAGCCAGAGATGCCCAAGGTCTTTTTTCCCCATGACAAGCATGTGGACGCAGTGGAGGCCATGAACGGCGACTGTTCAACCTGCCACAACATGACAGATGCAGGCATGTCTGAAACCCTCAAGGACGTAACATCGGTTCCGGCGAAAAAGCAGGTTGCTTACATGCACACCACCTGCACCGATTGCCACGTCAAAGCTGGCAAGGGCCCGCGTCTTGTGGACTGCCGAGTCTGCCACAGCGAACGCACCGCATCTGAGTTTGCCGGCAAGAAGAAGTAGCCAGTAGGCTCAAGGTACACCGAAGAATACGTTAGGAGGCAGATCAGATGCTGGATTTCATTACCGGACCGCTTTTCATTATTTCAATTGCCGTATTTGTTGTCGGCCTGCTTGCACGCGCCGTCTTGTATGTGCGCGGCCTTGATGCCCGCCTTGAGCGGGTGGCATACAGCTATCATACCGAGCGCTCCATCCCGGGTGCGCTTGCTTCCATTTTCAAATGGCTTATCCCTGGCGGCACCAGCGGCTGGCGCGCCCAGCCGGTTGCCACCATTCTTTTCTTTCTTTTGCATTTCGGCGCTGTGCTTATACCGCTGTTTCTTCTTGGGCACACGGTTCTGCTTGAAACCTATGTGGGCATAAGCCTGCCGTCGCTTCCCGGCGGCGTTGCCGATGTGCTTGCCATCATGGCTCTTTCCGGCATTGTTCTGCTCGCACTGCGGCGTCTTGCATCACCGGCGCTCAGGCAGCTCAACAGCGGCCAGGATTGGCTTATTCTGCTTTTGACCTTTCTGCCCTTTGCCACGGGTCTTATGGCGCGCCTTGACGGCGGTGCCTACCAGACGTGGATGATAGCCCATGTGCTCAGCGGCGAACTGTTTCTTCTGCTGGCCCCCTTCACCAAGCTTTCGCACATTGCCCTCTTCTTTATGTCCCGTGCGCAGATCGGCATGGACTTTGCCATTAAAAGAGGCGGCGCAACGCGCGGCGGCGCTTTCCCCTGGTAATCGGGGCAAACGAATTATCTTTTCGCCTGAAAGGAGCGAACCATGTCCGAATTGCTGTGCACCCCAACCCCCGTCACCACCAAGGAAGGCATCCTTGATCTGCTGAAGGACAAGGGCGGGGCGCAATATTATGCCCAGATGAAGGAACTGAAGGTCGACCAGGAAGCTCTAGCCCGCGACCTCGAGCAAACCTGCAAATCACGCACCCGCACATGGCTCAGCGTCTGTGCGCACTGCGCCATGTGCGCGGACAGCTGCTTTTTCTACCGCACCAACAACAACGATCCCACGCAGATTCCCTCGTACAAGATTCAGGCGACGCTGGGCGAGCTGCTGCGCCGCAAGGGCAAGGTTGACGCCGCGTTCATGATCAAATGCATGGACGCTGCCTGGGGCAAGTGCACCTGCTGCAACCGTTGCGCCGTTTACTGCCCGCACGGCATTGATACGGGCGTTATGTTCAGCTATTTGCGCGGCATCCTCTTCAAGCACGGCTTCATCCCGTGGGAAATGAAAATCGGCTCCGGCATGCACCGCGTTTACGGGGCGCAGATGGACGTGACCGAAGAAGACTGGGTTGAAACCTGCGAATGGATGGTCGAAGAACAGCAGGATGAATGGCCTGACCTGGAAATCCCTGTTGAAAAAGACAATGCGGACGTCATGTACATTCTTAACGCCCGCGAAGTGAAGCACTATCCTGAAGACATCGCTCAGGCCGCCATTCTCTTTCACGTCACAGACACCAACTGGACAGTGCCGCGCGAAGGCTGGGAGAACACCTCTCTCACCATGTTTGCTGGCGACTGGGAAGGCTGCGCGCAGAACGTCAAGCGCATCTACGCCGCCATTGAGCGCCTCAAGCCCAAGGTGGTTGTAGGCACGGAATGCGGCCACGCCCACCGCGCCACAGTTGTTGAAGGCCCCTACTGGGCCGGACGCGAAAGCGGTGATCCGCCGGTGCGTTTCATGCACTATGTGGAATGGGTTGCAGAGATGCTGCGCACAGGCAAGATCAAGATTGATCCTGCCAAGAAGCTCAAGATGCCCTGCACCCTTCAGGATTCGTGCAACTATGTGCGCAGCCACGGGCTTGGCAAGGCCACGCGCGAAATCATGAGCTACATTGCGGAAGACTTCCGCGAAATGGACCCCAAGGGCGACCACAACTTCTGCTGCGGTGGCGGCGGCGGCCTCAACGGCATTGGCCTGTACCGCAAAGAGCGCAACGTGGGCCTGAAAAACAAGCTGGACCAGATCAAGGCAACCGGCGCGGAACTGGTCATAAGCCCCTGCCATAACTGCTGGGACGCCATCCGCGACATGATGGAAGTCTACGAGGAACACAACATCAAGTGGTCGTTCCTCAAGCCTCTGCTGGTTGATATGATGATCATTCCGGATCACATCAACCACAACGAAGTATAAAAAATGGGCCGTCTGTGCGGCAGACGGCCCAACAAAACAAGAGTTCCTCAAAAGAACCTGAAAAAACTCGCCATCTGCCGCGCCAGCATTTGTCCTTTTGCCTGACGCGGATAACGGAGCGAACCACAGCCCTGACGGTCGGGTACTATCCCAGCCCGACCGTCAGGCGAGTATCAAACAAAAGCGCTATGCCATTGCAGCGCTGACGGTAGAAAGCAGCGCTTCGCTCGAACAGTTTTTTGAAAGAACGGGAATCCCCGTTCCAAAGCTCACAGGCCGGGGCCCAACAGATGTGCACACCACCGCCGGAAGCGACCTGGTGCTCGCATTGCGGCGCAAACGACTGTACATGATGGTGCCGGATGTTCCCTCCAGCTCCACATCAAAAACAACGCAGTCGGGCCTGTCGCTGGCAATTTTGGCCAGGCTTTCAGCACAGGTGCTGGCGGTGCTTACCCGGTAATTACACTGCTGAAGGGTTTGGGACAGTCTGCTTTGGCTTTCGGCATCGCTGTCTACCAAGAGAATATGCTTTTGCATTGGTGCCTCCGAAGTCGGTCTCCGGCAGAAGCGGAGAAGAAGGTTGCGCCACCCTGCGGCGGGTGGCTTGCCGCGGCGCTGAAGCACTACTCTGTCGAACGGAACTGAGAGTCACAGCTTCGAGCGAACTGTTCATGGAACGGGCGACCATATCCCAGGCGTCCAGCGCAGTTTTGCCTCTGGGGGCAACATTGCTGACACCAGGCAGGGAAATGCCGCCTTCAACTGCAATAATTATGTCGGCCAGCGTTATCTCATCAGGAGTGCGCGCCAGCATGTGGCCTCCGGCAATGCCACGAACGCTTTTGACAATGCCCTCAGACTGAAGCAGCCGCATGATTTTTTGAACAAACTTTTCAGATATGCCGGTGCAGACCGAAAGTTCGGACGCAGAGGCAGGAATGTCGTCATCTTGTTCAGAAAGGCACAATAACAAGTGCAAGGCATGGCAGGCCATTGTCGAAATACGCATAGTCATTCCTTATTTTGCAGGAGACAATAACTATCTCTAAACCGTATCTGTCTAATTTAGACTGTTCTACTCAACTTTTTAGCGCACCATAATAACGGCGTCAAGCGGGTACTTATGTGCCAAAATGAACGCCACCGGGCAGATTTCGATATGCTTTCAATGATGTGAATAGTTTCGCAACCTTTTGGCGAAGAAAAAAAAATACTGCCCATAGCAAATATAATGTGTTAGTTTTGTGCGTCATTAGTCATAGCTAGCCGCAGCATCGGCGCAGAGACGCCGGCAGTCATGGCAGATGGAAATTATTCAATCTGCACACAAGAGGGACCCGCAATGAAGCTTTCTGCAAAAACCCGGTATGCCGCCAGAATCCTGCTTTTTCTGGCAAAAAACGGTCTTGAGAAACCGGTCTCTTCAAGCCAGTTGGCTGCACAAACTGGCATAAGCTCACAATTCAGCGAACAGATTTTGCGCCAGCTGCGCCTGGCTGGCATAACGGGCAGCATCCGTGGGGCCAAGGGCGGGCATGTGCTTTTGCGCAAGCCCGAAGAACTCACATTTGGATGCATTGTCAAACTGATGGAAGGCGGCATTGAACTGACAAACTGCATGGAAAAGCCCGGCGAGTGCGCGCGCTTTGATGGGTGTGAAGTCCGAAAAGCCTGGGAAAACCTGCAGGCGACACTTGATGGCGTTTTTGAGTCAATTACACTGCGCGATCTTATGCACGACCCGCACATTCTTCTGTAGGAAGCACGGTTTCAATCGCAGAATCCGTTTATATAAGCATACCACTTGACACACAAAGGTCGGCCTGCGCCGACCTTTTTTATTATCTCAATATTACTGATATATTTTATCATACTAAAAAAGTATATAA